>OLRF01000024.1_pt1 | contig 224911 bp, 203 predicted proteins | sample 1672061 | NCBI WGS metagenome assembly OLRF01 (sample SAMEA3136641, study PRJEB25190) | human gut metagenome | reverse complement strand
TACATACTATACTCAGATATTCTTGTTTCCAGAGCATTCAGCATTGTCTGTTCTTTTTCTTATTCTTATTCATTAGCAATACAATACAATGGAAAACTCAATTTAACCTCAACAAGGTTTGTTTTTTTCATCCATGCAAAATCTTCTTTGTACAACAGACTGTCGGCCATATTGTATATTTGCTGAAAAAAACTTACAAGAATCATTGGCATTGCAAAAACCGTCAACGCTTTGAGGGGCGTATCGGTTATCAAATACTCATCTTTCGACATTATCATATTCCTCCATGGTATCCCATTCACTTACCTTCTCAAATTCCGATTTATCAATCTTTAATATCACATATTATACATCATAAATATGAAAATTTCTACCCTCCGTCTATTGACCTCAAATTTAAAATAGGCGGCTTTTTTTGCGTTCAAAAAAATATTTAAGAAATTTTGAAAAAACACCCCCCAAAAACGCTCTCCCATTTCAAACAAGTGAAGGGGTTAATTTTATTCCGGATAAGAATTTCCCCTCACGAACTTTGAAAGCGAGGAATTACATATGAAGGAAAAAGATTTTAAGGATATCAGATGGGGAGATATTTATTACTGTGATTTGGGTGTTACCAACGGCAGCGTTCAATCGGGAATAAGACCCGTACTTGTGATTCAAACAAATCGTTTGAATGAAAATAGTCCCACAGTTGTTGTTGCGGCTATTACTGCCGTTAAAAAGAAAACGACTATGAATACACACATTGAACTGGATACTGATTGCGGATTGAAAGAGCCGTCAATGGTTATGCTCGAACAACTTCGAACTGTTGAGAAAGCCACCGAGCTTGATAATTTTGTCGGCAGGATAACCGACTCCAGTAAAATCAAGGAAATCAGGCGTGGATTAAAATTTGCGGTTGGCATTCCCATAAAACCCAAAAATGAGCGAAAAGGAGTTGTATTGAGTCTTTGCCCTCGTTGCAGAAGCGAGTTTCAATCTATCCCTGAGAACATCGTAAAAAGACTTGACCCTTTTCAGTCGGAAAAGGAAGTGTGCGATAAATGTCAGGTTGGCTATGGCTATGAGTATATGATTTTCAAAAAGCACCGCCGTAACGGTTCTGGAGGTGGCAATAATGTTTGAAGATAAAATTGAAGCAATGAACCAACAGCCAAATACTTCCGAATATAGTTCCGGTTATGAAAAAAGAGTTTATACCGTCGAAGAAATAATGGATATTCTCAATATTGGGAAGAACACCGCTTATGCTCTCGTAAATTCTGGTGTATTCCATTTTGTAAAGGTCGGCGGTCATTACAGAATATCGAAAAAGAGCTTTGACCGTTGGCTCGATAATATTGATAACGAAAGCTCCGGCTGTCAAGTATACGATTGAGCCAGTCGCATAATTAACAAAAACTCCGATTTTAAGTACCATATAGCCAAGTCAATTGGCTATATGGTAGTCAGAGTGACGATTATTAAATCGGAGGTAAATGCAATGAACGGAGAATTAAATCATAAGCAAGATACATTCGTTCCGGCTGGGACTGACAACCGGGCATATACAGTAGATGACCTACGAAACATTCTGAAGGTCAGCAAAACTTCTGTATATAGATTGCTAAGAAGCAAGTGTTTTCATTATGTTCGTATCGGTGGTCAGTATCGAATATCAAAAAAGAGCTTTGATAACTGGCTTGATGGTAAGGAAGGAGGAATTGAAGATGGCATTTGTTAATATGTTCAACGAGAGAGTGGAGTTATTCAATCTAAAAGAGGAAAACGAGCGTTTAGCAGAGCTGTTCAGCGACGAAAAGCTTCAGGGGGAAACTCTGTGGGAAGCCTACTCCGTAAAGGAAATATCCAAGCTGCTTTCCGTTACCGAAGAAGAAGCCTTGAAGCTTATGAACTGCGGTATATTCAAAACATACCGTGTCGGAAATGAATACAGAGCTTCGAAGAAAAGTGTTGAGGAAAACAAAAAGGTCGTAAAGGCAGTTCTAACCTATCAGGACAAAAAGACTATGTCCGTACCCGATGTAATGAGAATACTCGGACTTGGAAAGACCGCAACATATCGACTCATCAATCAATGCCGTTTTAAGACTTACTTGGTTATGGGCAAAATGAGGGTTGATGTGGACAGCTTTGAAGATTGGTATTCAGGTCAATTCCACTATGAAAAAGTGAACGGTGAAAGACCCGGCAAGAAATACGGCAAAACGCTCTCTCCTCTTACTGTCGCAAAGGTGCTTGGCATCCCGAGGAGTACAGCAAATGACCTGATGAATGACGGTATCGTTGAGTTTATCTGGGTTGAAGGCAAGCGTCGTATTAAAAGGGAGAGTTTCGATAAATGGTACGGTTCACAGACTAAATATACCAAGGTCAAGGAAATCGAGGAGGTGGAAAACTATGTCGATTGAAGATAAAGTCCGCAAATTAAATGGCGGTACATTTTCCAAAAAGAGTTACTCAGTAGAAGAAGTACAGTACATTTTAGGTATCACCCGTCAGACTGTATATAAACTTATCAAACAGGGTTGTTTTCAGGCGATAATGCTTGAAAACGGCTACCGCATTACAAAATCAAGTTTTGATAAGTGGTTAGATAATGAATAAGGAGGATTGAAAAATGGCTTCTATCGTAAAAAGAAAGAACCGTTATTCTGTTGTATATACCTACAAGGATGATGACGGCACCCAACATCAGAAATGGGAAACCTTTGATACAAATGCAGATGCGAAAAAGAGAAAAACTCAGATAGAATTTGAACAGCAAACCGGTACATTTATCGTTCCCACAGCTACAACCGTAGCAGACCTGCTTGAAGAATATTGCTCCGTGTATGGGGTAAACAACTGGGCGATGTCAACCTACCGTTCAAAGAAAGGTCTTATGTATAATTACATTATTCCGCTTATCGGAGATGTGAAGCTTGAAGAACTGACACCGAGACTAATGGATAAGTTCTATCAGAGCCTATTGAAAGTCAAGACAAAATCGGTGCAGAACAAAAAGCCAAAAAACGAATATCTGACTGTACATACCGTAAGAGAAATCCATAAGTTTTTAAGAAGTGCCTTTAATCAGGCAGTAAAATGGGAGCTGAGGACAAGAAATCCGGTTCTCAATGCAACCCTACCGAAAGAGGAACATCAAAAACGAGAGATTTGGACAGCGGAAACGCTTATGCACGCTCTCGAAGTGTGCGACGATGACATTCTCTCTTTAGCTATCAATCTTTCCTTCGCCTGTTCACTACGAATGGGAGAAATGCTTGGACTGACTTGGGATTGTGTTGATATATCTGAGAAAAACTTGAAAGACAACAATGCTTCCATCTATGTAAATAAGGAGCTTCAGCGTGTAAACAGAGATGTAATGGAGGTTCTTGAAAACAAAGATATTATCCGTATATTTCCGAGAACCTTATCAAATACAAACACCTCTCTCGTTTTGAAAACACCTAAGACGAAAACGAGTGTGAGAAAAATATTCTTACCGTTAACCGTTGCTCAAATGCTGTTGGAGAGGAAAAAGCAGATTGATGAAATGAAAGAACTTTTTGGAGACGAGTATTTTGATTACAACTTGGTATTCTGTCATTCGTCAGGCAGACCGATGGAAGGTCAGGTAATCAACCGTGCCTTGAAAAAGCTGATAAAGGATAATGACCTCCCCGATATAGTGTTTCACAGCTTCCGCCACGCAAGTATTACCTACAAGCTGAAATGGAACGGCGGCGATATGAAATCCGTTCAGGGCGACTCAGGACACGCAAGAATGGATATGGTAGCCGATGTTTACAGCCATATCATTGACGAGGACAGACGCTACAATGCACAGAAATTTGAGGAACAGTTCTACAATGCCAAAGGACTGAAAAATGTTGAAGAAGGCAAAACTGCTCCTATGCCAAAGTTTGAAACCTCCGTTGAATTGCTTGACCCGATGGCAGAGGTTCAGAAAACTCCTGTAGAGGAAGAAGAAAATTCCGATGACAACAGTGTAGAAGAAAATGCTTCTCTGATTGCAAAGCTGTTATCCAACCCGGAAGCAGCGGCGTTGTTAAAGGCATTGGCAAAAACAATATAGACCGAAAAATGGCAATCCGCAAGGGTTGCCATTTTAATGCCCAAATAAAGCCTTGAAATTGATACTCAAAATCAGTATAATAAAAACACGAATTTGATAAGATACTCGAAAATAACGAAAAAGTGCTACGGCGATTTAGCACTCACAACGAGTATCAGATTAACTGAATGATGTCCCCCAAAAATCTTTGCATTTGCTAATACCTTGCTAAAATGAAGGGAAAAAACGGCGTAAAATTAGCAGATTTCATAAGAGAAATTATTAACACTAAAATTTAGGAAAAGCCAGTAAAATCAAGGATTTTTGAGGATCTCGAGGGAATAAGAAAAGCCCCTCCGAGACTTCTCCTAAGCGGTAGGCCGGAGGTTCAAATCCTCTACGGGACGCCAAAAGCTGCAAGCCACCCGGCCTTGCGGCTTTTTCTTTGCTTTTCCACGGCAGAAATTTGGCTGCCGCAGACAGGTAAGCCTTGACTAACAGCCAGGCAATCCAGTACAGTAAAAAGATAGAAATATATGGAGAAAAGGAGACCGACCGATGACGCTGAAAGAACTGGAAGTTGGCAAAAGCGCCGTAATCCGGCGAGTGGGCGGCGAGGGCGCGCTGCGCCAACATTTTTTGGATATGGGCATGATCCCCGGAGCAGAGGTAACGGTCATCAAGCTGGCGCCCATGGGCGACCCGATGGAAGTACAGGTGCACGGCTATGAGCTGACCCTGCGCCTGGCAGAAGCGCAGCAAATCGACATTCAGCCCATTGGGCGCCGCAGCCGCAGTCACACATTCAAAGACCGAGCCAAGGACCAGGACCATCCGGGGCTGGGCGAAAACGGCAAATTCCACAGCAAAGCGGACGAGCACCCCTTACCGGACGGTACCGTGCTGACCTATGCACTGGTGGGCAACCAAAACTGCGGCAAGACCACCCTGTTTAACCAACTGACCGGTGCCAAGCAGCATGTGGGCAACTTTCCCGGCGTAACCGTGGACCGCAAAAGCGGCGCCATTCGCGGCTACCCAAACACGGAGGTTACGGACCTGCCGGGCATCTATTCCATGTCGCCCTTCAGCAGCGAGGAGATCGTCTCCCGCAACTTTGTATTGCAGGATAAGCCCACGGCCATCATCAACATTGTTGACGCCACCAACATTGAGCGCAACCTGTATCTGTCCATGCAGCTGCTGGAAATGGGAATACCCATGGTCATTGCGCTGAATATGATGGATGAGCTGGTGGGCAACCGCGGCTCTATTGATGTAAACACCATGGAGGCCATGCTGGGGGTGCCGATCATTCCCATCTCCGCCGCCAAGAATGAGGGCGTAGACGAGCTGATTCGCCACGCCGTTCATGTGGCCAAGCAGCAGGAGCCGCCGCTGAAGCAGGACTTTTGCGACAAAGACGACCACGGCGGTGCCGTGCACCGGTGTATTCACGCCGTAATCCACCTGATTGAGGACCACGCTGCACTCGCCGGGTTGCCGGTACGCTTTGCCGCTACCAAGGCCATTGAGGGAGACGCGCTGATCCTGCAGCAGTTGCAGCTGGATCGCAACGAGCAGGAGATGCTGGAGCACATTGTCCGCCAAATGGAAACGGAGCGCGGACTGGACCGCAGCGCCGCCATCGCGGATATGCGCTTTGAGTTTATCGAGCGGCTGTGTGCACAGACGGTGATCCGCCCCCAGGAGAGCAAGGAGCGGATTCGAAGCGAAAAGATCGACCGCATTCTCACCGGGCGATATACCGCCATTCCCTGCTTTGTCGGCATTATGGTGCTGGTATTTTACTTAACCTTCAATGTGATCGGCGGCGGACTGCAAAAACTGCTGGAGCTGGGGATCGACCGTCTGTCCGCCCTAACGGACACGGCGCTGACCCAGCTGCATGTGAATCCGGTCATCCACAGTCTGGTGATCGACGGTATCTTTACCGGCGTGGGCAGTGTGCTCAGCTTTCTGCCCATCATCGTCACCCTGTTTTTCTTCCTGTCTTTAATGGAAGACAGCGGCTATATTGCCCGCGTGGCCTTTGTAATGGACAAGCTGCTGCGCAGGATCGGCCTGTCCGGCAAGAGCATCGTGCCTATGCTCATCGGCTTTGGCTGCACCGTGCCGGCGGTCATGGCCACCCGCACCTTAACCAGCGAGCGGGATCGAAAAATGACCATTCTGCTTACGCCTTTTATGAGCTGTACCGCCAAACTGCCCATCTACTCCTTCTTCGTCAGCGTCTTTTTCCCGGGCAAGGGCGGGCTGATCATGTCCGGGCTGTACCTGCTGGGGATCCTGGTAGGCATTGGAGCCGCCTTTCTCTATAAAGACACCCTGTTTCGCGGCGAGCCCATTCCCTTTGTCATGGAGCTGCCCAACTACCGTCTGCCCAGTGTAAAAAATGTGGGTCAACTGCTGTGGGAAAAGGCCAAGGATTTTTTGCAGCGGGCATTCTCCGTCATTCTCATTGCCACGGTGGTGGTTTGGTTCCTACAAAGCTTTGACCTGCAGCTAAATATGGTATCCGACTCGGCCGACAGCATTTTGGCCCGGATATCCGGCATTCTGGTTCCGCTGTTTGCGCCCCTGGGTCTGGGCGACTGGCGCATTTGCACCGCCCTGATCAGCGGCTTTATGGCCAAGGAAAGCGTGGTCTCCACTCTGGAGGTCCTGTTCGGCGGCACCATCGGCAGCATTTTGTCGCCGCTGTCCGCCGGGTCGCTGCTGGTATTCAGCCTGCTGTACACCCCCTGCGTGGCGGCGGTGGCCTCCGTGCGGCGGGAGCTGGGCGGCAAGTGGGCTGCCGGACTGGCGCTGTGGCAGTGTTTGATTGCGTGGGTGGTTGCCTTTGTGATCCACGGGATCGGAGCGCTGCTGTGAATATTTGGGACATTCTGCTGCTGGCAGCCATTGGAACGGCGCTGTTCTTTGCTGTCCGCGCCTTGATTCGGCGCAAAAGCTGCGGCTGTACCGGCTGCGAAAGCTGTAACCGCTGCGCCCATTGCCGAAAAAACGAACACAAGCAAAAACCGAAATCATAAAAAAAGCAAAAAGGAAAGCACGCTGTACGCCTGCTTTCCTTTTTTTGCACAACCAAACGCCTTTATACCTATTGTGTTGTGCTGCCTGTAATTTTACACATTTTCCACCGCGTTTTCCCCAAATAAAGCCGGCTGCTGTGTGGAAAACCCCAATATGCCCGCTGCAAAGCGCAGAGCAGAAAAAGCGCCCGGCAAAACCGGGCGCCTGCCAAAAGCGGAGAAATGGATGCGCCGCCATTCGACGACCGCCTGCTTAAATATCGTCCCGCTTCAGGGTTTCAATAATATTGTCCTTTTTGATTTTGTCCAGCGCGTACAGCAGGGCCACACCGATCACGGCAAACACCGCCAGCGCCGCCGCCAGATAATAATACCAGCGGAAGGTATAGCCGTAGTCAAAGGAGCTGCCCAATATCTTGTACATCAGGAAATCCAGTCCCAAGCTAACCGGCAAGCCCCATACCAGCGCCATAACGCCATAGCGAATATTCTCCAAATAAATGGACTTCTTAAAGGAACGAGGCGTCATACCCACGCTCTTAATCATAGCGAACTCTCGGCGCCGCTCCTCCATACCGGAAGAAACGGTGTTGATAATGTTCATAACGGAAATCAGGGTAATCAGGGTAATAAACCCATAGCCAAAGGTCATCACCACCACATTCAGCGCCTGCATGGTCTGCGCCTGTGCCGTTGCGTCATAGCCGTTGTGAGAAATACCTTTTGTGTCACTAAGCAAATCCGACACCTCTGTATAAACCCGGTCGTGGTCCTGCGCAGTAATATAATACCGTGCATAGCTGACAATATTGCCCTCTGCCAAAACAGGCGGAAAATGCACCAGATAGCTGTGCATGGGCACCACCAAAGTGGGGCGCATAAAGCTGCCTAAAAGATTGCTTGCTTCCTTGTTCATCTGGGCAGCAACCTTTGCCGTGTACTTGGCATACAGCTCGTTGCCCTCACTGTCATAGCCCTCCATAGAGCCGGTAAAGGTTTGACCTACCAAGCTGCCTTGCAAGGGGTTTAACACCAGTCTTTGCTTCTTCTCCGTTGCCACTTGCACCCGGTTGATTAAAATACCCGTGGGGATTTTGTCATCCTGACAAACAGACGGGTCTATGCCTGCCTCCTTTGCCAAGGCGGCAAAGGTGTCGTTGTCCACACCCAACACATTCACGGAGCGGTCCATATTGGCTTTCTTTGCCTCCGCCGTCAGCTGCTTATCCAAGCCGTCCACCATCATCTGATTGTCGGCACAAATACGCATGCTCTCAATTCCGGGCAACCGGCCGACTTCTTTGTTGAGTTTTTCTACCAAGTCCACAGACAAAGGACCGTTGCTGCTGTTTACGCTTTCGTACACATCAAACTGCATACCGTCGTACTCGCTGTCTACCATTGTCGTCAGCATACTGGTAAAGTTGGTTGTGGTCAGGAACAGAATAACACTGACCGCCAACGCGAATACGACCGTGCGGGAACGCTTGGCGTTGCGCTTGTAGTTCTTTACCGCCAGCACATCCTCAAAGCCAAAGAGCTTTTGGCGCAGGCGAGAGGTTTTCAGCTTCTTTGCCTTTTTCACCTTCACGGTGTTGGTTTGGCGCAGCGCCTCAATGGGCGTTATCTTAGACGCCCGGTGCGCCGGAATCCAAGCAGAGATAAAGATGGTTAACGCACTGATAAGCACGCTGAAAACAATGATTTTCCAGTCCACCACCGCGTGCAGGCGAATGCTGTCGCCGGTGGCCACCATAACGGTTTTCATAAAGCTGTCGCTAAGGGCACGCAGGGTAACGGCAATGCCGCCGATGCCGCAAAGTATACCGATGGGAATACCGATACAGCCTAAAATGAAGCCCTCAAAATACACGCTGCCCCGCTTTTGGGTACGGGTAGCACCCACGCTGGCCAGCATACCCAAGTACCGGGCCCGCTGCTGATAAGACACCGCAAAGCTGTCATAAATCATAAACACGGACGCCAAAATGATAATCAAAAGAATAATGGCTACAAAGCCGTACAACGCCCGCGTGACCCCGTCGCTCATTTGCACGCCGTTGTACATCAGATAGTCCGTATGAATCATATAGAGGTCGGACCCATCGTTGTTTACTGCCTTGCCGTATACGGCCTTAGCGGCAGCCTTTATGTCCTTTGGCGTGTTGCTTCCCAAATTGGAAAACTGCACCTGCGCCGTATAGCCGCCGGCAACCGTGTCATCCATACCGCAAAAAGCGCTGTTCATACCGGTCAGCCGATTTTGAACTTCTAAAATCCCGCAGATGGTAAAGGTGCGATTTTCCACAATCGGCTCGCCGCCTGTCGCCTCCTGGGCGCCGGTTGGATAACTGGCGGTCTGCACCGTCACCGTGTCGCCCACCTTCCAGTTCAGCTTGTTGCGCTGCAGGTAGCTTTTGGTTACCATCAGCTCCCGTGTGTTGTTGGGCAGGCGTCCGGCCGCCGGCTTCATCTTGTTGATGGCAAAAAGATTTTGGTTACCGGCAATAATAGAAGTTTCGTTTCTGCCGCTGTCCTCTTTGGTGTTGCAGTCCATTTGACCGATATCGGCAAGCAGACCGATGGTTTTTACATTCTTTTGCTTAGACAGCGTCTGTACATCCTTGTCTTGCAAATTCATATACTGGGCGTGCCACGCACCGTCATAAGAGGCGGTAATGTCGCTTAAGGAACGCATCAGCGAGCCTACGCTGGTAAACACCGCCGTCACCATTGCCACGCTGATGATAATACCAAACAGCGTAATCACGGTACGCCGACGATTCACCCACAGGTGGCGCCAAGTTAACTTATTGATGATCTTCACTGGCGGATCACCTCATCCTTCACAATTTTGCCGTCCTCAACGGCAATCACCCGGTCTGCGTCCAGCGCAATGCGCTCGTCATGGGTAATAATAATAACCGTTTGGTTCAGTGCCTTGTTGAACTGACGCAGCAGCTCCACAATTTCTTTTGAGTTCTTGCTGTCCAGATTACCGGTAGGCTCATCCGCCAGCAAAATGGCAGGATTGTTCATCAGCGCACGGCCGATAGACACACGCTGCTGCTGCCCGCCGGACAGCTCTGAGGGCAGGTGCCCCAGTCTGTGCTGCAAGCCCAGCACCTGCACCAAGGAATCAAAGTGCGCCCGGTCCACCTTTTTGTCATCCAGCAGCAAGGGCAGCGTCATATTTTCCTCTACGGTCAAAATAGGAATCAAATTGTAAAACTGATAAATCAGACCGATTTGGCGGCGGCGGAAGATAGCCAGCGCCGTCTCGTCCAAAGTGGTAATATCCGTTCCGTCCACATACACATGCCCGTCCGTAGGCGTATCCACACCGCCCAGAATATGCAGCAGGGTGCTTTTGCCGGAACCGGACGGTCCGATGATGGCCACAAACTGTCCTTTCGGCACGGTAAAGGACACATCGTCCAGCGCCCGTACCTCCGTATCGCCCTTACCGTAAATTTTAGATAAGTGCTCAATTCTCAAAATGTCCATAATGGCTCTCCTTTTCGCTTTGTTGCCCTCATTATACCCGGCCAAAGTGTCAGCTCGGTGACAGTTTTGGTGACAATTTTGTCATCTTTCCCCCTGCGGGAGATAAGATCCGGCTTTGCTCCGTTTCTTTTATACCATATCTTGTATGCCCCTGGCAAGCACCCACTATTTTGCAAAATCTCTTTACAACGGCGGGGGTTTGTGCTATAATTGGCTCGCTGTGTACGGATCACACGGTATCGGGTGCAAGCTCCTACGGAGAGTCACCGATCCCGTAACTGTGTCCTCCGCCAATCGGCAAATATTGTAATGAGGTGAAAGATTATGACACAAGCTGAGAAGCAGGAAATCATCAAGGCTTACGCAACCCACGAGGGCGACACCGGTTCTCCCGAGGTACAGGTAGCTGTGCTGACCACTCGTATTAACGAGCTGACCGAGCACCTGAAGACCCACAAGAAGGATCATCACTCCCGCCGCGGTCTGCTGAAAATGGTTGGTCACAGACGCAACCTGCTGGTTTATCTTTACAACAAGGATGTAGAGAGATACCGTAGCCTGGTGAAGAAGCTGGGTATCCGCGATACCATCGACAAGTAAGAACGCGCAAGCAGACGACGGAGCACTTCTGTCGTCTGCCTTTTTTGTCCAAGGCAAAATCGTATCTTCCAAGGAGGTTCTACTAATAGTAGTAAATTGAGGTCACCGGGTGCGGCGGCTTGAATTTATTACTATTGTGCCTCCTTGATGATAAATATTATTTATGAAAGAGGTAACCAAATGTTTTTCAAGAACTACAAAGTTTGGGAAACGGAACTGGCCGGCAGAAAGCTGACCCTGGAGACCGGCAAAATGTGCGGTCTGGCCGGTGCGTCCATTATGGCCCGCTACGGCGACACCAATGTGCTGTGTAACGTGACCATGAGCGCCAAACCCCGCGAGGGCGTGGATTTCTTCCCCCTGAGCGTGGATTATGAAGAGAAGATGTATTCCGTGGGTCGGATCCCCGGTTCTTTCCAGCGCCGTGAGGCTCGTCCTTCCGAGAAGGCCATCCTCACCTCCCGCTGCATTGACCGCCCCATTCGTCCCCTGTTCCCCAAGGATATGCGCAACGATGTAAGCGTTGTGGCTACCGTAATGAGCGTGGATCCGGACTGCTCTCCGGAGATCACCGCCATGATCGGCGTGTCTGCTGCCATTGCCATCTCCGACATTCCGTGGGACGGCCCCATCAGCGGTGTGAATGTGGGTCTGGTAGACGGCCAGATCGTCATCAACCCCACTCTGGAGCAGCGCGCCCATAACGATCTGAACCTGACCGTGGCTTCCACCGGTGACCTGGTGGCTATGATCGAGGCCGGCGGTAACGAGATCGACGACGACACCATGTTCAACGCCATTATGGCCGGTCATGAGGAGAATAAGAAGATCGTTGCCTTCATCAACGGTATTGTTGAGGAAGTGGGCAAGCCCAAGAAGAGCTTCCAGTCCTCCGACCCGGATCCGGAGATCCTGCAAGAGATCGAGGACTTCTGCATTGAAGATGTGAAGAAGGCTCTGGATACCGACGACAAAAATGTGCGCGACGAGCGCCTGCGCCCCATCTATGATGCAGTACATGAGAAGTTCGATGCGCGCTTCGAGGGCGAAGAGGGCAAGATCGAGGAGATCCTGTACCTGGTACAGAAGCATGTGGTGCGTGCTTGGCTGAAAGACGAGCACAAGCGTGTGGACGGCCGCGGCATTGACGAGATTCGTCCCCTGAACGCAGAGATTGACCTGCTGGCCAGAGCCCACGGCTCCGGTATGTTCACCAGAGGCCAAACCCAGGTGCTGTCTGTGACCACCCTTGGCCCCATGAACGACGCCCAGCAGCTGGACGGTCTGGACGAGCAGACCGAGAAGCGCTATATGCACCACTACAACTTCCCCAGCTACTCTGTGGGTGAAACCAAGCCCTCCAGAGGCCCGGGCCGCCGCGAGATCGGCCACGGCGCACTGGCAGAGAAGGCACTGCTGCCGGTTCTGCCCTCTGTGGACGAATTCCCCTACGCCATCCGCGTAGTGTCTGAGGTGCTCAGCTCCAACGGCTCCACCTCTCAGGGCTCCATCTGCGGCTCCACCCTGTCTCTGATGGCTGCCGGCGTGCCCATTAAGGCACCGGTTGCCGGTATCAGCTGCGGTCTGATCACCGGTGACGACGGCGTGTACGGCGACTTTATGACCATGATCGACATTCAGGGTCTGGAAGATTTCTACGGCGACATGGACTTTAAGGTTGCCGGTACAAAGAAGGGCATCACCGCCATTCAGATGGACCTGAAGGTGCACGGCCTGACCCCGGAGATCATCAAAGAGGCCTTTGCCAAGACCCATAAGGCCCGCAACTATATTCTGGACGAGATCATGCTGCCGGTGATCAGCGAGCCCCGCAAGCAGCTGTCTCCCTACGCACCCAAGATGCTCACCCTGCAGATCGACCCGGACAAGATCGGCGATGTAATCGGCAAGGGCGGCAAGGTGATCCAGGAGATCCAGAACACCTACGATGTGAAGATCAACATTGAAGAAGACGGCCGCGTGTTCATCAGCGGTATAGATATTGACAAGTGCAACGGCGCTGTGGAAGTGGTGAAGCTGATCGCCACCGACCCGGAAGTGGGCGCCTTCTACAACGGTGTAGTAACCCGCCTGATGAGCTTCGGCGCATTCGTAGAGATTGCACCGGGCAAAGAGGGTCTGGTTCACATCAGCCGCCTGGATGTAAAACGCACCGAGCGTGTAGAGGATGTCGTTAATGTTGGCGACTCCGTTGTGGTTAAGTGCATTGAGATTGACGATCAGGGTCGCATTAACCTGTCCCGTCGGGATGCACTCATTGAGCTGGAGGGTATGACCCCGGAGAACGAGATCGACGATACCCCCCGCCGCCCCCGCAGAGACGACCACCGCGGTCATGATCGTGACCGCCGCGACCGCCGTCCCCGCAGATAAGGCGTAAAATCGTATAACAAAAGACCGATACCGTAAATGGTATCGGTCTTTTTTGTTGAGGGGAGAGTTATAAAAGAATAATCCCTCAGTCAGCTATGCTGACAGCTCCCTTTACAAGGGAGCCTGATCGGTTTGCCCCCCTTGCAAAGGGGGGAAGCGGCGCAGCCGCAGGGGGGATTGCACCGGAGGTGCCCCAATCCCTGCCCGACGGAGGGATTTACCTTTTATTCAATTCCAAAATGCGCCTTTGCCAAGCGCACGGTCTCCATCGCATCCTTGGCGTAATGATCCGCGTGAATCATCTCCGCATAAGAGCGGGTAAGCACCGCACCACCAACGATCACCTTGGCATTGGTGTTTTTGTGCACCAGCTCAATGGTACGCTCCATGGCCGGTACGGTGGTGGTCATCAGCGCAGACAGTCCCACCAGCGTGGCGTTATTGTCCTGCACCGCCTGGAGCACCGTTTCCTCCGGCACATCCTTGCCCAGATCCAGCACATCAAAGCCGTAGTTCTCCAGCAGCACCTTCACGATATTTTTGCCAATATCGTGAATATCGCCGTGCACGGTGGCCAGCACAATTTTGTGGGGACTTTTCTTTTGCTGGCCGGTGGTGCGCAGCTTTTCCTTAATCACATCAAAAGCAGATTTGGCCGCGTCTGCACTCATCAGCAGCTGGGGCAGAAATACTTTATTCTTCTCAAATCCGTCGCCCACCACATCCAGTGCCGGGATAATATGCTCGTTGATGATTTGCAAGCTGTCCTGCTCTTCCAGCAGTCCGGCAGCGCACTGGCCCGCCTCCTTGCGCATACCTTTGATAATGGCGGTTTTCAGATCCACCGTGGTGCCTGCGGGCGTAGCTGCCGCCGTCTCCGTCACCGAGGCGATATAGTCCTGGCAGTTGTCGTCCAGCCCCGCCAGGGCGTTGTAGCTATAATAGGCGTTCATCATGGCGTCGCTGAGGGGGTTCATAATCCCTGCGGACAGCCCCGCTTCCAGCGCCAGGGTAAAGAACGCGGTATTGATCATCTCCCGCTTGGGCAGTCCAAAGGAAATATTGCTGACGCCCAGGGTGGTGGCAACGCCCAGCTCATGGCGCAGCACCCGCACCGCCTTCAGCGTCTCAATGGCGTTGCGTTTGTCCGTGCTGACGGTCATCACCAGCGCGTCAAACACCAGCTGGTGCTTAGGGATACCGTATTCCGCAGCGGTGGCAATGATCTTCTTGGCAATGGCAATGCGCCCTTCTGCCGTAGGGGGAATGCCGCTCTCGTCCAGGCACAAGCACACCACAACCGCACCGTACTTCTTCACCAACGGAAAGACGGCGTGCATACTCTCCTGCTTGCCGTTCACAGAATTGAGCATAGCCTTGCCGTTATAATGGCGCAGGCCCACTTCCATAGCCTCCACATCGGAGGTGTCGATTTGCAGCGGTAGGTCCAGCACCCCTTGCAGGGCAAACAGCGCCTGCTGCATCATAGCCGGCTCGTCAATCTCCGGCAAGCCTACATTCACATCCAAAATGTGGGCGCCCTTATCTTTTTGGGCAATACCCTCTTTGATAAGATAGTTAATATCCTTTTCCCGCAGGGCGGCTTTCATCAGCTTTTTGCCGGTGGGGTTGATCCGCTCGCCTACAATGACCGGCTTTTTGCCCAGCTCCACCGTTTGGGAATAGCTGCTCACCAGGGTGCGGGGCGCCGGGGTGTGCACCACCGCAGGAATATCCTTCACCCGCTGGATCATCTTTGCAATATGCGCCGGGGTGGTGCCGCAGCAGCCGCCCAGATAGCTGACCCCCTGCTTGGCAATGGCCTCCATCTTCTCCGCAAAGGCCTCCGGGTCCACATTATACACCGTCTCGCCGTTGACAGACTCCGGCAGCCCGGCGTTGGGGTTCACGATGATGGGCAGGCAAGTCAGCTCCCGCAGCTGCGCCACCAGGGGCAGCATTTGATCCGGTCCCATGGAGCAGTTAAAGCCCAGGGCGTCTACCCCCAGTCCCTCCAGCATGGTCACTGCCGTTTCAATATCCGCGCCGGTAAGCAGCCGCCCTTTTTCATCCATGATCATGGTGGTGAATACCGGCAGGTCACAATTTTCCTTGGCCGCCAGTACCGCCGCCTTCAACTCCAGCGTGTCGCTCATGGTCTCAATAAGCACCAAGTCCGCACCGGGGGCACCGGCACGAATGGTGCGGGCAAACAGGTCGTAGGCGTCGTCAAACGCCAACTCGCCCATGGGCTGAATCAGCTTGCCCAAAGGGCCAATGTCCAGCACAACTTTCTTTCCGGTGCGGCGCACCAGCGCGGTGGCTGCCTGCACCAGTTCCTCTACATTGTCAAATTTCAGGCCGTTGGCGCCAAAGGTATTGGTGCTGATAAACTCTGCTCCGGCGTCCGCATACGCCTGATGAATGGCGGCGATCTCCTCCGGGTGGGTCAGGTTCAGCGGCTCCGGCAGCGCACCGGGGCCAAGCAAACCGGCTGCCTGGAGCATGGTGCCCATGCCGCCGTCAAAAAAGCGAATCTTATTCATGCGCTTGTCCTCCGTCCTGGGGTTCAATACCGATAATGGCCGTTACGCTCTTGGTGGGGATCATTTGGCAGGTGTCACTAAGGGTCAGCCCAATGCGCTTGGTCAGATCTAACAGAGCAAAAATCTTGCGTTGCTCGGTAATATCCAAATCAAAATAGCCCGGCGAATATCGCTGCCGCAGGGTCAGCCCCTGGGCACGCAGCCGGTTCTCTATACCGTCGCAGACCTCCTCAATCTTAGAGGCCAGCACCGCCTGCATCACCGCGCCTCGGGCAATACCGTCCACCGAATAGGTGCGCAGCAGCCGATCGCACTCAAAGCCCAAAGTGGCACCGAAAATGCATACCCGATCGCACCCGGCAATGGTTTGCGCCAGGCGGCGGCTCCTTAGAGTAAAGCCCTCCACCTCCAGCGCGTCCGCCGTCACCCGGCAGGGAAAAATCCGCTCCAGGGTGCGGGGCTGCACCGTAGCGTCCACTTCCGCCATACAGTCGTCGATCAGCGCCAGCAACCGGGGATCATCCACCCGTGAGGCGGTGCGCAGATAGTGTAAAATCTCTGTCTTATTCATGAATAATGCTGCCCAACTCTCGCACAATGGCACCGGCCACATCCGGCTTGTTCATGGTGTAAATATGAATATGATCCACGCCGTTGGCCATCAGGTCGATAATCTGCTCGGCAGCGTACACAATGCCCGCCTGCTGCATGGCGTCGTCCCGATCGCCGAAGCGCTCCACGATCTTTACAAACTTGGTGGGCAGAGAGCAGCCGGACAGCTTCACCGTTCGCTCCAGCTGGCTGGCCTTGGTAATGGGCATAATCCCGGCGATCAGCGGCACATCAATGCCCTTAATGGCGCACATCTCCCGAAAATTGTAAAACACCGTATTGTCAAAGAACATTTGGGTGGTCAGAAAGTCCACGCCGCAGTCCACCTTTTGCTTTAAGTGCTCCAGATCTTCCACCCGGTTTTTGCTCTCCGGATGCACCTCCGGGTAGCAGGCGCCGCCTATGCAAAAATCGCCCAGCGTGCGAATTTCATTTACCAATTGGTAAGCGTGCTCAAAATACTGCTCTGCCGGGAACTGAAAGTCCCGGGGAATATCACCCCGCAGGGCCAAAATATTCTCAATGCCGTTCTCTTGCAGCTCCGCTACCACCTGATGAATTTTATCCCGGGTAGAGGTCAGGCAGGTCAGATGGGCCAGTGGGGTCACACCGTCGTCCAAGATCTCTCTTGCAATCTCCGTTGTAAAGCCGCTGGTGGTACCCGCAGCGCCGTAAGTAACGCTCATAAAGGCCGGGTGGCTCTTTACCATCTCCTTGACCACTGCCTTGGTGCCCTCAATCTTGTCCCACTGCTTGGGAGGGAACACCTCAAAGGATACGGTGGGCTTTTGCTCTAAAATCGCTTTAATCTTCATGCTTTTTATCCTCCGTCAGCAGGTCGGCAAGGGTCCTGCTCTCTAAAAAATCGTCGATCAACCGGTCCAGCTCCTGCCACATGGGGCGGGTCATACAGGCGTGCACCCGGGTGCAGCCGCTGTCACAGTCCATACAAGCCACCGGCGCCAGCGTGCCCTCCGTCAGCTTTAAGATGGCGCCCACGGTGTAGTCCTCCGGCGCCCGGGTCAGGCGGTAACCGCCGCTTTTGCCCCGGCGGCTCTCTACCATACCGGCTTTATTTAGCATAGCCACAATGGCCTCTAAATATTTCATACTCACTGCCTGCCGCTGGCTGATATCGTGCAGCGAAATATAAGCGTCCGGGCATTGCTGGGCCAAATCCAGCATCACTTGCAGGGCGTAGCGCCCCTTTGTTGAAATCATCATTTCACATCACCGCAGCAATAATACCACAAAAAAGGTAGGAATACAACTGCACCGGGCGGTTTTTCCTATATATTATCGGTATAAGCACCATAGGCTGGGTCACTGGCACCGGTGGCGCGCACTCCGCCAAAGCGCCCACCGCCAAATGCACCGCGCAAGAATCCATTTCGCTCCTTTTTCCATAAATTAAAAATGAGCATTTGATAAGCATAATCGAGATAACAAGAGAATAAGCGAGCAACGACAGGATATATTAAATTTGTTTGCCAAAAATATTGACTTTGCCCCTCGCCTGTGCTATTATATTTCGGCACGCAGAAAGAGCCAAGCGCTCTGCGGAGAATTTGAACAACGGAGGACTAGCGATTATGTCAACATTTATGCCTAAAGCGGACGAGATCGAACGCAAATGGTATGTGATCGACGCTGCTGACAAGCCCCTGGGCCGCGTAGCCGCTGAGGCTGCCACCCTGCTGAGAGGCAAGCATAAGCCGATCTTCGCCCCCCATGTGGATTGCGGCGATTTTGTCATCATCATCAACACCGATAAGGCCGTTCTCACCGGCGACAAGCTGAACAAGAAGCTGTATCAGCACCACACCGGCTACATCGGCAACCTGAAGGAAGTCAAGTATGGCACCCTGATGGCCGAGAAGAGCGACTTCGCCATGGAACTGGCTATTAAGGGTATGCTGCCGGACAGCACTCTGGGTCGCAAGCAGCTGACCAGATGCCGCATTTTCAAAGGCGCAGACCACAAGCACGAGGCCCAGAAGCCGGAAGCTTGGAATAAGTAAGGGAGGTATCTGAATTATGTACGAAACGAATCCGTATTTCTACGGCACCGGCCGCAGAAAAGAATCTGTTGCTCGTGTACGCGTTTATGCAGGTACCGGCAAGATCACCATCAACGACAGAGATATTGATGATTACTTTGGTCTGGAGACCTTGAAGCTGATCGTGCGTCAGCCTCTGGCTATCACCGACACCACTGAGAAGTTTGACATCGTTTGCCGTGTAAGCGGCGGCGGCGTAACCGGCCAGGCCGGTGCCATCCGTCACGGTTTGTCCCGTGCCCTGCTGCAGTATGACGAGAGCCTGCGTCCTGCACTGAAAAAGGCCGGCTTCCTGACCCGTGACCCCAGAATGAAGGAGAGAAAGAAGCCCGGTCTGAAAAAGGCCCGTCGTGCTCCTCAGTTCTCCAAGAGATAATTTATACAGATTATCCCAACAGCACTTCCAACACGGAAGTGCTGTTTTTCTTTACCCATTGCGGCATGATCCGATTGCGTGCCGTTTCAGCGCTATAAAATCGACAAATGGAAAAGCAGCTGCCCGAAAAATTTCGAGCAACTGCTTTTTGACGATGAAATCTGTTTTCACACAGTTATTCTTCATTTGATCCATCATCTATTTTGTTAAATTTTTAAAAAACCGAATCTGCGCTTTCTCGTTGTCATACCCGATGGAACGATAGAATTTGTGCGCCTCTGTTCTGGCCTTTCCGGAATTCAGCCGAATGGCGTGTATGCCGCATACCTTTGCCCAATTTTCCACAGCGCGCATAAGGGCTTTGCCGCAGCCCCTTCTGCGATATGCTTTTGACACAGCTAAACCTAAAATGTTGGCCAGGCTTTCAAAATAAAGCGTGTTGTATTGCTCCGCATGAACATAACCGACGACCTTACCATCTATTATGGCAACAAAAACCTTTTCTCTGCTTGCATCCAGATTCTTCAATCTTTCCTTAACCAAATCGGCGTTACAGTTATAGCCCAAATCCTGACAGCAGATTTTGTGAATATCGATATAGTCGTTTACATTTGCTTCTCTGATCATCCATTCAACCTCAAATCGGTTCAACACTCGCCAATACTATCCTGATTTTAACACATGAACACACAAAGTGCAATGATCATTCTATCCCAACAACACCGTATTTTGCGTATGGCACAAACGGTAGAAGTGGATATCATCCGCCTGGGAACACACGGCAACCTATGCCTATTGCGCGGCGGGGCGGAATGTGGTACTATGGAGAGAGAACGCCAAGGAGGTGTGGTATGAATATTCTAATGCTGGAGGACGACCCGGCCATTGCCCAGGGGCTGCGTTATTCGTTGGAGAGTGAGGGCTACACGGTAACCCACTGTGCCACGGTGACCCAGGCGCTGGAGGCGGTGGGCGCCGGCCGATTCGATCTGTGCCTGCTGGATTTGACCCTGCCGGACGGCAGCGGTTACGATGTGTGCAAGGCCATTAAAGCCAAGGACGACACACCGGTGATCTTTCTCACCGCCTTTGACGATGAAGTGAATGTGGTGATGGGCCTGGAGCTGGGCGCCGACGACTACATCAGCAAGCCCTTTCGCCTGCGGGAACTGATGGCGCGGATCAAGACGGTGCTGCGCCGCAGCAAGGGCGCTGCCACCGAGGAAATCCGTATAAGCGGTCTGACCGTGCGGATGAAAGAGGGCAAAGTGCTGAAAAACGGGCAGGAAGTGATTCTAACCGCCCTGGAATACAAGCTGTTGCTGACCTTTTTGCAAAACCGTGGCCGGGTGCTCAGCCGTAATATGCTGCTGGAGAGCATTTGGGATGTGGCCGGCGACTTTGTCAGCGACAACACGCTGAGCGTATACATCAAGCGGCTGCGGGAGAAGATCGAGGACGACCCGGTGGAGCCGCAGATCATTAAGACCGTGCGTGGCATGGGCTACAAGGTGGACGAATGAGCGAGGACAAACATTTTCGCCGCGCGTTGGTGTCGGGGCTGGTGATCAGCGCCCTGCTTATCGGCGTGGGCTTTTGGCAAAGCATCACCATGGGCATAATCTGCCTGGTGGGCTGCGGGGCGCTGCTGGCAATATTCTGCCTGTACACCCGCAATCAAACCCGAGAAATTCGGCGGCTGTCCGATTACCTGACCACCCTGGTTAACGGCACGGCGCCGCTGCTGGTGCCCGCCAACAACCAGGAAGGCGAGCTGTCCCTTCTGGAGAATAACATTTACAAAACCGCCCGCAAGCTGCAAACCCAGGCGGAACTGATGCAAAAGGACAAAACCTACCTGGCGGACGCGCTGGCCGATGTCTCGCACCAGCTAAAAACCCCCATCACCTCTATGACGGTGATGACGGATCTGCTGCTGGAAGAGGATCTACCCGCCGAAAAGCGGCTGGAATTCCTAAAGGGTATTTCCGCCCAGCTGGAAAAAATGCAGTGGATGATCACCACTCTGCTGAAGATCAGCAAATTTGACGCGGGCACGGCAGTGCTGCACAAGGAGCCGGTGGAGCTGGCCGCGGTGGTGGAGCAGGCGCTGTCGCCCTTTATCATTCAAGCGGAGCTGCGCCAAATGACGCTGGCCGTGGACTGCCGGCAAGGGCAATTTTTGGGTGACCGGCTGTGGACGGTGGAAGCGGTGCAGAATATTGTCAAAAACTGCCTGGAACACATGGACAACGGCGGCACCCTGCGCCTAACCGGCACCCAGACCGTCCTCTATTGCCAGCTGGTGATCGCCGACGATGGATGCGGAATCGAAAAAGAGGACCTGCCCCATATCTTTGAGCGGTTTTACAAGGGCAAAAACGCCGGGGCAGACAGCGTTGGCATTGGACTGGCGCTGAGCAAATCCGTGCTGAACCGGGAGAACGCCACCGTGGAGGTGCAAAGCACCGTAGGCGTCGGTACCACCTTTACCATTCGATTTTATCGGAATATTATTTAAGGGCATTGACGGACGGTTCTTACGGCGGGCGGATACTATCCGCCCCTACGAGGGCACTTTTGTAACCGATTGACCGTAGGGGCGGCAACCTGCCGCCCGCACTGCGTGCAATTCACTCATCGCACCCTACAAATGTATATTTTACGCAAATACATTGCCCCATTTTATAACAACGAAAAACGGACCACCTATACGGGTGGTCCGTTTCTTTTTGCTATTTTGTCCGTCTTTATTTTGCAGCGTTAAACTGGCGATCCAGCAGAACGTAATCCCGGGCGTTGATGATCCCGTCGCCGTTCACATCCAGCAGCTGCTCATAGCGGTCGCTGCCGGTCTTGGCATTCAGGCAGTCCAGGAAGGTGACCGTGCGCGTGTCTACCCCACAGCCGCCGGTGCAGGAGATGGTGGCCACGCCATCGGTGCTAAAGGCGGTAACTGCGTAGTGGTGATCGTCCGTGTACAGGGCGTACACCTCTTTATCCGCCGTGATATTCTCCAGCGTGTCGCTCCAACCGGCCAGCGCCTTACACTGGGGCAAAGCAAAGTCCGTAGGTGCAACCGCCGTTTGGCCGCTGTTCACCGCTACGGCAGAAAGGAGCACATTCTTGGTTTCGTCCCCATAAAAGCGCACCTGATAAAAGTCTTTGACAACCGTCACATCTACCGTCATGGCGCCGGCCAAATCCGAACCGGTGGCGTACTCATAAGTAAAGCCGTTTTGCATCAGCGCATAATCCGCGGTGACAAAATTGCCGTTCTCATACTTCTCCGTATCCTGGTACACCACGCCGTCCGCAGCCAAACCGCCCACTGGGGCATAAAACACATTATCCTGTTGCGTAGCGTTCACCGTAATGGTCTGCTGGCCCAGGGTCACGGCGGCCAGCGCCGTATTGGCGCGCAGATCCAGCGACGGCAAGTGGTTATTGGACACGATCAGGGTGGAAAGCGCTGTGTTGGCACCCAGGTTCAGTGTAGCCAACTGGTTGTTGGCACACTTTAGATAAGTCAGCGCTGTGCAGCCGGACAAATCCAAGGCGGTAAGCGCGTTGTTCTCGCACAGCAGGCGCTGCACACCGGCAGGTAATTTCAGTTCCGTCAACTGGTCGGCAGCACAGTTGATCTGGGTCAGCGCCGTGTTTTTGCTTAGATCCAGCGTGCCCAACGCATTGTCCATACAGGTCAGCTGGGTCAGCTTGGACAGGGCACTCACATCCAGCGAGGTCAGCCCAATGTCTGCGCAATAGAGATTTTGCAGATTATAGAAATACTGTATGCCCTCCAGGCTGACAATGGGGGTACCTTCCCCCAGCACATCCTCCTGCCACGCAGGCAGCATCATACGGGTGATGCTGCTGCGCTCAGAATCAGAGAGAATACCGTCGCCGTTTTTATCGCACTTCTCTGCCACGATTTGACGGAAGCCGGCGTCCGGGAAATGGGTCTCATCAATCGCCACATCCTGCGCCGCCCGTACAAGGAGTGTACCCGTAAAACAAGCGGACACCAGCAAGACGGCCAGCACCAGACTGAGCCATTTTTTGGTTTTTTGTTGCATAACTTAGAGTCCTTTCGTTGACGGGTTAAAATCTGTTAAAGGTCACCTGAATGGAGTTGGTCACAGTGGAGCCGTCCTCCAAGGTCAAGGTGCAGGTGATGGTGGCGGTGTATTTGGTGCCGAACATGGCGCCGCTGGCAGAAACCTTACCGGTTTGGTCCACCACCAGGTTCTTATTGTTGGAGGTCCACAAAGCGGACACATAGGCGTCTGCGTCTGCGGGATAAGTGCTCACGCCCAGCTGAATGCTCTTATTGGTGTACACACCGCTGCAGCCGTAAGACACAGATTCTACCTCATTGCCGTCGTAAGTGAACTTGAAGCTGTCAATGTTGATCTTCTGGTTCACCAGCTTAACGGTAATGGTCTTGGTATAAGTCCGATCGTAAGCGTCCTTCAAGGTGTAGGTCACCTTCACGCTGCCGGAGGCGTCTGCGTTGGTCTTGGTAAGCACCAAGTTGCCGGCAGCATCCGTAGCAGCGGTTACATTGTTTTCTGCCGCCGTGGTCCAGGACGGATCCTGCACCATCGCGCCGTCGGCATAGGCAGCAGACAGAGTCACTTGCTGGTTGTCATCCACAACCAGCGCCTTGCCCTCGGTCACCGCAGCGCCGCCGCTGGTAAAGCCAATCTCGCCGGGGCCGACGAACTCGTGGCCGACCAGGGCATTCTGGGCCTGTTTCAGTGCGGAGGTGGCAGCGTCAATGACATCCTGTGAGGACTCATAGTCCGCATTGACCGCCACGGCCTTATCGTAAGCGGTCTTAAACGCCATACCGTAATCGTAAGCGTAATCTTTGTAATCCACCGCACCGGCATCTGCAATAGCCTGCTGCAAGGCGGAGAAATCATAAGTCGTATAGGCAATCACCGTGGCGGTGTAGCCGCCGTCCACCGTGGTGGCAGTAATGGTGGCCTTGCCCTGGGATACAAATGTGATCTTGCCGCTGTTGTCTACCGTGGCAATCTCCGGGTGATCACTGGTAAAGGTGCAGTCCCGCAGCGCCAAGGAAGCAATGGTGGCAGAGGAGGTTACCGTGGGCGTAATGGTCACGGTATCCTGCGGTGAGCCGTGGACCATATCCGTGTCCATGCTTACACCGGTCACCGCATAGCGGGTGAAGCAAACCGTGGTGGTGGCGGTGAAGCTGTCGCCCTTCACGGTGGTGATGGTGCAGGTGATCTCTGCCCACTGGTTGCCGCTGTCTGTATTGGTCACCAGCCCGGTGTCGCTGACGGTGACCTTGTCGTTGGAGCTGGACCAGGTAATGCTCTGGTACAGACCGCCGGCAGGCGCCGTTACAGCAGACAGCTGAACGGTCTTGTTCTTCAAGCTCAGTTCATTGTGCAGGTAACGGATATGACCCGGATTGGGAATGGTCACATTGGCCTGGGCCTCTGTATCTGCCGTCAGGCTCACGCCCTCGGCGATAATGTACTTCACCAAACCGTTGTGGGCGCTCTCCAGCAGCTCCACCTGGGCGTCAATCTCGGCCTGGGTGGACAAACCGCTGTCAATCATCGCCTTGGCCTGGGCACAGGCGGTCTCCAGCACAGCCAGGGAATCCTCCGTGTATATATACTGGCCCTTCGCCTGATTGACCAGGATTTGGTATTCGGCGTACTTGGCTTCCAGCACGGAGTAGTCCGCACGCACGGTTACGGCACAAGTGGCGGTGTAGCCGCCGTCCAGGGTTTTCACGGTAATGGTGCAGTCGCCCACATCCACCGGCGTAACCAGTCCGTTCTCTACCGTGGCCACAGCCGGGTTTGAGGAGGTCCAGGTTACATCGTTAAAGGTTCTGTTAGAGGAACCGGCAAGCGTTGCATTCAGCTGTACCGGCTTCTGGGTCACCAGCAAATTCAACTGGGTCTGATCCAGGCTGACGCCGCTGATCACGCTGCCGCTCATTACAACGGTAAAGCTGCGGCTCAGTGTGCGGCTGTAATGGTCTGTGGTGGTCACCGTCACCTTCGCCCAGCCGTTGGCAGTGGCAGAGGAGGGACTCAGCACCAACTTGCCATCGGTCTGCGTGGCTTTGATGTTTTTGCTGTCGTCCACCGTCCAGCTGATGCCATTGCTGTCTGCACCCGCCGGCACTACGGCGGCGCTCAGCTCCAGCTTGTTGTTCTCATGCAGCGTATTGGCGTAGCCGTTCTTGCTCAGGTCGATGGTCAAGGCGTCGTTGTCGCCAATCGTACCGCTGGTGCGCTGATTATAGCTGCCTATGGCGGTATTGCGACTGTAACCCACATAGCTTACATCAACGGACTGCGCTTTGATGACCTGATGACCTTCCAGCGCAGCGCCGGCCTCTATCAATGCCTGTGCGGCCTGGTTGATCTCGTCCTGGGTCTTGGTGTTGTCGTTCATCACGGACTGGGCTTCCTCATAGGCCTGCTTAAAGGTAATGCCTACGGTGTACTCATAGTCCTGATAATCCGTATCTTTATACTTCTCCAATGCGGCCTGCAGCGCGCTGCGATCACCGCCGGTGGATACGGCGCAGGTGGCGGTGTAGCCGCCGTCATAGGCAACAGCACGCACGGTGGTGGCGCCGGTGGACACAAAGGTCACCAAGCCTTTATCGTCTACGGTGGCGATATTTTCGTTATCGCTCTCCCAATAGAAGTCAGAGATGGATGCCTTGCCCACGCCCAAGGTACCTGATGGCTGTACCGTTGCCGTCAGCTGATGGGTATCCCCAATGGAACCGCTGACAGCCGACTCAGAAATGGTAATACCGGTGGCAGGTGTGTACGCAAAGGATACCCACACATCGTCCGTCCAGGTCTGGCCGAAGTGATCCGTAACCGTACAGGTGATCTTGCCGTAGTAACCCTCGTTCTTCAACACATTGAAGGAGGTGTTCTTGGCGGGAGAGGCCACGCCGTTTTCAGAAATCACGATCTTGTCGGTAGAGGAGGTCCAGGTAACGGACGCATAGTTGGCATTGTTGGGGTACAGGCGTACATTCAGATCCAGCTTAGCGTCCTTGTATGCGCCGTCGGTAAGCAGCGACACATCATATTGATAGAAGTTGCTGGCCTCCTCGCCGTCCAAGTAAATCTCTACATTATTAATATGCGTATATTTCTCCAGACCCTTGTAAGCGGCGATCAGCTTTTCCAACTGGGCGTCCACTTCTTTTTGGCTGGATGCGTTGGCGTCGATCAAAGCCTGGGACTCGGCGATGGCATCCTGGAAGGCCTGCCAGGTGGCCGGGTAATAGTTGGTTTCTGTCAGCTCCAGCGACTTATAGGTATCGATCTGGGCTTGCAGGGCGTCATAGTTGGTCACCACATTCACCTTGCACTGGGCGGTATAGCCGCCGTCACAGGTGGTCACAGTCACCACGCAGTCGCCACCGCTCTTAAAGGAAACCACGCCGCTCTGGTCCACAGTGGCAATCTCCGGGTCAGAGGTGGACCAAATCACATCTGCCACAGAGGCCTTGCCCACGATGCCAAAGCCGGTGGGCTCCACCGTTGCCTTTAAGGTCTGGCTTTCGCCTACCTTGCCGCCGACGATCTCCGTGGTGTCCAGCTTAATGCCGGTAACCGGATCGTTGGCAAAGGCCACATACATGCTATCGGTGTATACATTATCCATATAGTCGGTGGCGGTAACGGTAATCTTAGCCTGGCAGGCCTTGTTGCCTGCGGGCTTCACAATACCGTTGGCGTCTACCTTTACACTGTCGTTATCGCTGCTCCACTTGATGGTGCGATACATAGCGGTCTTGGGTGCCACCTGGGCGTCCAAATCCACAGAGTAGCTGTCATACCGCTTAGTGGTAGACACCTTTACGCTGCGGAACGCGCCGGCGTCCGAGCCGTCCTTGTTTACAAGGGTCACACCGGTCAAGCCGATATAACCGCCCAGCTTGTAGAAAGCGTACAGCAGTTCACGGGCGTAAGTATTACAGCTGTCCTGGGCAGCCATAGGCTCATCATAATAGACATAATAAGCATAGTCCAGCTTTCGGCTGAAGTCCTTATATAATGTTTTATTTTCGTTGGTGCGCTCGATCACCGTGTCCTCGCAGATGTTAATCACCTGCTTTAAGTAATCCTTGTCCGGATACACGGTCACCTGCTTCTCCGCCACAATACCGCCGGAAGCAGACACGCAGTACAGGGTAGCGGTGCCTACATCCACACCGGTAACCACCGCGTCGCCGTTGTCGTTGCCCTTGGGGGCTACGGTCAGCACGCCCTCATCGGAGGAATACCAGTTGGCGCCGTAGCAGGCCTGTGCCGAGGAGGTGGAGCCGCTAAAGGTCATGGCGTGAGACACATCCAGGGTCTTGCCGTTGATTACGGACAGATCGTCACCGTTAATGGTATTGGTCTCTGCGGCGTTACGCACCAAGCAAAGGGTCACCACATCGGACTGAATATCGCCGTCCTCAGACACGCACCAAATATGTACGCTGGAGGCGCTGGTGCAAGAAGCCTTGGCCACCACCTTTACGGTGCCGGCGGTTTTGTCCTCGTCCTTCAGCTCAAACTGATCCGTATTATCAATATACCATTTTACATTCTTATTGGTGGCGTCTGCCGGGTCCACATTGGCCTTAACCAGCACACCGGAGCCATCGTACACCGTGCTGGCAGTAACGGTGGCAAAATCCAGCGTTTCACCGGCCACCTCCGTCTGCTGCTGCTGCAACTTTACGCTATTGGCCAAAACAGCACTCTTTACGGCACTTTCAACAGTCACATCAATGCCGGACACCGGCAGACCGTTGAAAATCGTGGTCTGGGTCTGCACCTGGGAAATGGTGTAATAGCTGCCATCCAGCAGTTTGTAGCCGGTGGAGGCTTTCAGTACCACCGTGGCGGTACCGCCGGACAGCGCCGTGTAGTTACCGTCCTTGTCCAGCCTGGCGATCCCGTCCTCTACCGAGCCGTCGTGGTGGACCGTGGTGGTCTCGCCGGTGGTCTCGTCGGTCACCGTTTCATCATAGGCGTCGCCTGCCCACAGATACTTGGGATTGCCGTCAGCGTCCGTACCGTCCAGCAGGCCCCAGGTAATGTTCAAATTATTGGCCTTGCTTACACGCACCGGGTACACCGTGTAGGTCAGCGTTTGCTGATCGCCGATATTGCAGTCCCGCTGGGCGTGGATCACCGCGTCGCTAAGCACCCGCCCGGTTTTGCCGGTTACGGTAAGCTCTTTGGTTCGCACCACCTGATTGGCAGCGGAAGTCGCCGTGATGGTGCACTTTTGACTGTTTGCAACCGTGCCCATGTTGCCCCCTGCGTCACGACCGGTGATGATACCGGTTTTGGGATCGACATAGGCCACGCTTTCATCCGAGGAGGACCAGGTAATATCCGAAACATCGGCCGCAACGGGTTTTGCGTCCGTAATGGCCATTTGGATCTGGGCACCCTCCTGTACCGTATCCGGACCGGTAATGTTAAAGTCCGTGCAAGGCACACCGTCTACAACGGTAAACGTGATGGTATCATTATATTTCAATTTAAGCAGAATGTTGGCGATGATCTTCACCGCAGTAGCCGTCAGCTGTATAGCGTCGGCAGAATCGCCCACAATATCCTTAATGGCAAAGCAAGCGTCCAACAACGCCGCCAGCACATTGCGGTCAATGTCGATACCCAAATACTTGATCAGAATATCCGCCAGTTTTTTGGTATCAATGGTGCCGGTATGATCCAACTTGTAAATATAGTTGACCAGCTTTAACAGATTGTTGATAAATCCTTCCGTATCCGGCGACACAACGATGGTCACCGTACCGGTGTTCTTAAAGGTTACCAAACCGCTGTCATCCACCGTGGCAATCACCTTGCCCTGGGTAAAGACGGAAGAGCTCTTTACAGAGTAGACCACGCCCATGTGCAGCCGCACCGGGGTGGTCACGGCGCTCAGCTGGCAGGTGGTGCCCTTGGCTACCGTGGTCTCAATCTGGGACTTATTGGTGATATGGGTACCGTTGGGCAGGAAGTTGGCATAAAACGCATCGTTCTTCGTGACCGTCACAGCCAGCTTGTCGTCTGCCTTTACTTCGCCGTTGGCGTCATACAGGGTAACATGAACAACGGAATTGATATTGTCCAGGTATTTGCGCAGGGACTCGATCCATTTGGCGGAATAGGATTCAAAAATCTTGCCCAGGGCAGAATCCGCACCCATGGTCTTTTCAATCAGGGCAATGATCTCGTCCGTGTCCATGGTGTCCACATTCACCTTATCATTGAACAGGGCTTTTTCCAGCGCGGCGCCAGCAATCTTGCCCACCAGCGGCACCGGCTTTACCTCATTGTCAATCCAGTTGTGGATCACAGCACCCTTAGAGGAGTCAAAGGCCTTGACCAAGCCATTTTGGTCCACATCCACCAAAGTGGGCGCCTCGCTGTACCACTTGACATAGCCGTTGTCCGGGATCTCGCAGTCAATGAGCTTGTAGCTCAGTTGCAGCGTGTCGCCCTCCTTCATCGTCTCATGGTAGGCGTTGCCCTCCGCGTCCGTATCTTGTACCGCATTGCCGTCTTCATAAAACAGCTGAATGTTGTACACGCCGATCACATCGCCCGCCCAGGCAGAAAACGCCGGGGTCAGCACGGTGATCACCGTGAGCACGGACAAAAAGACGCTGAGCAAGCGCTTTTTGCTGTACATAAACTTCATAGAACCATCCTTCCGCTTTGCCGCAACGACAGCACCCCTTGCACTGCTCGCTTAGCACCTGTATTTCGGCGCGCCGCGACAACATTTATACAAAATAATTATAAAACATAAATAAAGTTATTGCAACGCACTTTCCGCGGTTTTGCCCCGAAAACATGCCAAACTTTGGCACCGGCTTTTGTGGATTATCGACAAAGAAAAATGAACGAAAAATAAATAAAGGACGGAATACGAATATCCGTCCTTTAACTTTTTGTATACATTCATATTACATTGAGTACACCCAAAAAGGCTTTAGAGCCGTCCGGATGCTCAATCACTTTGCGGCTGTCCCGCACACGCAGGGCGCAGGCATCACCGATATAAAGGGTGTATTCCACCGTTAAGAGCCGCCGATCCGCTGCGCCGGTGCGCAGTTGCACGGCCACAGTCGCCGCCTCGTTCTCATCCATCAACCGTGCCAAATTGCCGGAGAACAGCTGGAACAGCTCCGTTCTGGAATAGCCGATAAACTGGATAAAATCCTCGCTGACCAAGTCCAGCTGCAAAGGGTCGGCCGTGCCGGTAAAGAAAGTGGCGCCGGGCAGGTTCTTAAACAGACTCACCATCCGCTGCGCCTCTCGGTCCGCCTTTTCCTCCGCCGCCTTAATGCGGGTAATATCCGTAAATACGGCGTGAAACACCGGGCACTCGCCCTCGTAGCGTTGAATGCCCGCCCGCAGCTGGCACCAAATAAATTCGCCCTCATGCACCCGCACCCGGCACTCGCAATCCACTTCCTCACCTACGGCCATAGCGCGACCGATGGCCTGGAATACCCCAGAGCGGTCGTCCGGGTGAAGCAGTTCGTCCAGTCGATAGGCCCGCAGGCGGCTGCTCTCCTGGGAGGTGCCGAACAACCGACAGCAGCCTTTGTTCAGATACAGGCACTCAATGTGCATTTCCGGCGTGACCTTAAACAGACACACGCCGCCGCACACCAGGTCGATAAGCTCATTCATCTCCACCGCCTGGGCCCGCAGCTGCTCCTGGCGCCGCCGGCTCTCGGACACATCCGCAAAGGTCATGCGGCACAGGGTGGAGTCCTCGTAATTCTGACCCACACAATGGACAAAGAGCGGCGTGCCCTTTTTGTCCAGCAGATCCATGGTCATATATGTAAATCGGGCGCCCTTTTTGCAGATGTTTTGCATCACCCGCTCCCGGTCCGCCGGTTTTAATTTGTCGTACAGGAACAGCTTGCCCTGTTTGATCTTAGACGGGTGCACACCGGCAAACTGGGCAAAGTGGCTGTCTGCGTCTGTCACCTGCAAATCGTTGGCCTTATCCACCACCACATTCATAAATTCAACTTCATAGGGGGCTGGGTCCATATTTTCCCGCTGCGTGGCTCCCACCTCTCTTTCTCTGCTTCTCTGCGCTGTGTATCACTGCAAAATTCCTTCTGAAACGGCGGCAGACCACCTGCCTGCGCGCCATAGCCATTATAGCACACTTTCTTCCCCATTTGCGAACGATTTTTTACAAGTTAGTAAAATTTTCATAAAGTCCGTAAAAATTTCATAAAACGGTAGGCAATCGGCCGGATTTGTGCTATTATATCTTTATTCTATACACCCGGAGTGAATACTATCAGTTAGGAGAACCCCCATGGCAAATGTTTATCGGATTTTTGTGGAAAAGAAGAAAGGCAACGACATTGAGGCCATGCAGATCTTAACGGATCTGCGCCAAAATGTGGGCATTACAGCGCTCACCGGCCTGCGGCTTATTAACCGCTACGATGTGCAGGGCGTCAGCGAGGCGGAGTTCCGCCGTGCCGTGCACGGGGTCTTTGCCGAGGACAATCTGGACAATACGGCAGACGAAGTAACCTTCGCCCCCGGCGAGCGAGTGTTTGCCATGGAGTTCCTGCCCGGCCAATACGACCAGCGGGCAGACAGCGCCGCCCAGTGTATTCAGCTGCTCACCGCAGGAGAATGTCCCCGGGTAGCCAGCGCCAAGGTGATCGCCCTTGCCGGCGACATTACGGACGCGGAGTTTGATAAGATTAAATCCTACCTGATCAACCCGGTGGAGAGCCGGGAGGCCACCATGGCCAAACCGGAGAGCTTAGATCTGACTGCCGATGTACCGGCAGACATTGCGCGCATTGCCGGCTTTATCGCCAAGAGCGATGACGAAATCGCCGCTTACCACAGCCAAATGGGCTTTGCCATGAGTGTGGAGGACCTAAAGTGGGTGCGGGACTATTTTAAGAACGAAGAACACCGGGATCCCAGCTTAACGGAGCTGAAAGTGATTGACACCTACTGGTCCGACCACTGCCGCCACACCACCTTTTCTACCAAGCTGGACAAGATCACCGTGGAGGAAAGCAAATACGCCGCCGCAGTAGAGGACGCCCTGCGCCTGTACCTGGATATGCGCGGCGCCCTGTATGCCGGCAAAAACAAAGACATTTGCCTGATGGATATGGCCTGCATCGGCACCAAATATCTGAAGTCACAGGGCAAGGCGGACAATCTGGACGAGAGCGAAGAGATCAACGCCTGCTCCATTGAAGTACCGGTAACGGTGGACGGCAAGACCGAGCAGTGGCTGGTGCAGTTTAAGAACGAAACCCACAACCACCCCACGGAGATTGAGCCCTTCGGTGGTGCGGCCACTTGCCTGGGCGGCGCCATTCGTGACCCGCTGAGCGGGCGCGCCTATGTGTACCAGGCCATGCGGGTTACCGGCTCCGGCGATCCCACCACCGCCTTTGCAGACACCCTGGAGGCCAAGCTGCCCCAGCGAAAGATCACGACCGGCGCTGCCCAAGGTTACAGCAGCTACGGCAACCAGATCGGACTGGCCACCGGCCAGGTCACTGAGCTGTACGATGCCGGGTATGTGGCCAAGCGTATGGAGATCGGCGCAGTGATCGGCGCCTCTCCCAAAGAGAATGTAGTGCGGGCGTGTCCTACTCCCGGCGATATCATTGTGCTGCTGGGCGGGCGCACCGGCCGTGATGGCTGCGGCGGCGCCACCGGCTCCTCCAAGGCCCACAATTCCGAATCTATCGAGACCTGCGGCGCCGAGGTGCAAAAGGGTAATCCTCCCACCGAGCGCAAAATTCAGCGGTTGTTCCGCAACAAGGATGTATCCACCCGCATTAAGCGCTGCAACGACTTTGGCGCCGGCGGCGTGTGTGTAGCCATCGGCGAACTGGCAGACGGCCTGACCGTGGATCTGGACAAGGTACCCAAGAAGTACGAGGGGCTGGACGGCACAGAGCTGGCCATCTCCGAGAGCCAGGAGCGCATGGCTGTGGTGCTGGATCCCAAGGACGTGGACGCCTTTATTGCCGCAGCTTATAAAGAGAACTTAGAGGCCACCCCGGTGGCCGTGGTCACGGACAACAATCGACTGGAAATGACCTGGCGTGGCGACAAGATCGTGGACATCAGCAGGGATTTCCTGAACACCAACGGTGTGACCCAGCACGCCACCGCGTCCATTGCCCCCATTGATGAGAGCAAAAACTATTTACATACCGTACCGGCAGAGCTGCAAGGGTTGTCTCTATCCGCTGCACTGAAAGCCAATCTGAGCCGACTGGAAGTCTGCTCCCAAAAGGGACTGGTGGAGCGGTTCGATTCCTCCATCGGCGCCGCCACGGTAAATATGCCTTACGCCGGCGTGTACCAGCTGACCCCGGAAGAGGCCATGGTGGCCAAACTGCCCCTGGAGCACGGCCAAACGGACGATGCTACGGTGATGGCCTACGGCTTTATCCCTGGCGTATCTCGCTGGAGCCCCTTCCATTCCGCCGCCTTTGCAGTAACGGAGAGCCTTGCGAAACTGGCTGCCGTGGGCTGCGACCCGGCAGAAGCACGGCTCACCTTCCAGGAATATTTTGAGCGCCTGGGCAACAAGCCGGAGCGCTGGGGCAAGCCCGCTGCCGCCCTGCTGGGCGCCCTGACCGCACAGGCCGGGTACGGCACCCCCTCCATTGGCGGTAAAGACTCTATGAGCGGCTCCTTTAACGAACTGGATGTACCGCCTACCTTGGTGAGCTTCGCCGTGGGTATGAGCAAAGCGTCTCACACCGGCACCGCCCTGCTGCAGCACCCGGGCAGCAAAGTGTATCTGCTGCAAATTCCGGTAAATGAGGCCACCGGTCTGCCGGATTACAAAAACGCTATGGCCCTGATGCAGGCGGTTTGCGCCGGCGTGCAGGACAAGTCCGTTCTCTCTGCCGCTGTGGTGAAAGAGGGCGGCGCCGCTGCCGCCGTGTGCAAGATGGCCTTCGGCAGCAAACTGGGCTTTACCTTTGCCCAGGGATTGGACGCTGCCACCCTGTTTGCACCCTATGAGGGCAGCTTTGTGGTAGAAATCCCCGAGGATGGCGTCCTGGCCGACAGCCTGGCGCCCTATGCCACCGCCCTGGGCACCGTCAACGGCAACGGAATCTTTATTTTGGACGGCGATGTATTGACCGCGGACGAACTGATCGCCGCCTGGAGCAGCAAGCTGGAGAGCGTGTTCCCCACAGACAGCGGCAAGAGCGCAGCGGTGGAGGATGTGCCGCTCTATAAAGAGCGCTCCATTTTCGTCAGCCAAAACAAGGTGGCGCGGCCCCGGGTATTCATTCCCGCGTTCCCCGGCACCAATTGCGAGGTAGACACCGCCCGCGCCTTTGAACAGGCCGGTGCGGACCCCCATATCTTAGTCGTAGGCAACCTGACCCCTGCCGCCATTAACGAGACTATTGAGAAGATGGTGGAGGAAATTAAGCAGGCGCAGATCGTGATGCTGCCCGGCGGCTTCTCCGGCGGTGACGAGCCGGAAGGCTCCGGCAAGTTCATTGCCACCACCTTCCGCAACCCGGCGGTGGCCGAGGCGGTCACCCAGCTGCTCAACTGCCGCGACGGCTTAATGCTGGGTATCTGCAACGGGTTCCAGGCACTGATCAAGCTGGGTCTGGTGCCCTACGGCAAGATTGTGAACATTCAGGAGAACGACCCCACCCTGACCTTTAATACCATTGGCCGCCATATCAGCCAAATGGCTTACACCCGGGTCACCAGCACCAAATCCCCGTGGCTGGCAGGCACCCAGGCAGGCGACATGTTTGCCGTGCCCATCTCTCACGGTGAGGGCCGGTTCGTAGCAGATGAGGCCACCCTGCGCCGGTTGGCGGAGAACGGCCAGATTGCTACCCAGTATGTGGACCCGGACGGCCATGTGGCCACGGATATGCCCTTTAACCCCAATGGCTCCGTATGGGCGGTGGAAGGCATTACTTCCCCGGACGGCCGCGTGCTGGGCAAAATGGGTCACTGCGAACGCAAGGGCGAAAATCTATACAAGAACGTACCCTTTAACAAGGATATGCAGATCTTTGAGTCCGGCGTTAAATACTTCAAATAAGTGCAATTTCAGCCGCCGTCTGCTCTCGCAGGCGGCATAGGCTTTTCAGGAGGATCCGTATGAAATATGTTGTAGTGCTGTGCGACGGCATGGCAGACTACCCGGTGCCCGCCCTGGGCGGCAAAACCCCCATGATGGTGGCAAAGAAGCCCCATATCGACGCCCTGGCCGCCAAGGCGGAGGTAGGGCTGGTGCGCACCGTAGCGCCGGGACTGAAGCCCGGCTCCGATGTAGCCAATATGAGCGTGCTGGGCTTTGACCCCCACCGATTTTACACCGGGCGCAGCCCGCTGGAGGCCGCCTCCATCGGCATTGATATGAAAGACAGCGATGTGTCCCTGCGCACCAACCTGGTGACCCTCAGCGACAAGGGTGAGCCCTTTGCCGATAAGGTGATCGAGGACTACTGCGCCGACGATATTTCCACCGGGGAGGCTCGCCAGCTGATAGAAGCGGTGCAGGCAGCCTTTGGCGGCGGAGAATATGATTTCTATACCGGCGTATCTTACCGCCACTGCTTGATCTGGCACGGCGGCACCACAGAGCTGGGCAATATGACCCCACCCCATGACATTACCGGCAAGGTAATCGGCCCCCATCTCTCCACCGCAGAGACGGCGCGCCCTCTGCTGGAGATGATGGAAAAGTCCTTTGACCTGCTAAAGGACCACCCGGTGAACAAAGCCCGCGTGGCTGCCGGTCGTCGCCCGGCCAACTGCATTTGGCTGTGGGGCGAGGGCAAGCGCCCGGCGCTCCAGCCCTTTGAGGCACTGTACGGCATCAAGGGCGGTATGGTCTCTGCGGTAGACCTGCTCAAGGGCATTGCCAACTGCGCCGGTATGGAAGTGGCAGAAGTGCCCGGCGCCACCGGTTATATTGACACCGACTTTGAGGGCAAAGCCAAGGCGGCGCTGGACCTGCTGACGCGCAACGATCTGGTGTATGTGCACTTTGAGGCGCCGGACGAGTGCGGCCACCGCAACGAACCGGAAAACAAAGTAAAAGCCATTGAGATGATCGACAGCCGGGTACTGCCCATTCTGGAAGAGGGACTGGAACAGTACGAGGATTACAAAATCCTGCTGCTGCCGGACCACCCCACCCCCATTGTGACCCGCACCCACGCCAGCGACCCGGTGCCCTACCTGCTGTACCAAAAGTCCGCGCCCAAGACGGGGGTAGACACCATCAATGAGGAGACCGCTAAGGCCACCGGCATTTATATGGAGAACGGCCCGGCGATGATGCCCCACTTCCTGGGGCAGGACGCCTAAGGCAAAAAAATATGAATTTAACGGAGATGGAAAAGATATGAAACTGTCAACGATTTGTGTACAAGGGGCTTACCGCCCCAAAAACGGCGAGCCCCGGGTGGTGCCTATTGTGCAAAGCACCACATACAAATACGACTCCAGCGTGGAGATGGGCGACCTGTTTGACCTAAAGAAAAGCGGCTACTTCTACTCCAGACTGCAAAACCCCACCTGCGACACGGTGGCGGCCAAGATCGCTATGCTGGAGGGGGGCGTAGCCGGTATGCTCACCGGCAGCGGCCAGGCGGCCAACTTTTACGCCGTCTTTAACATTGCCGGCGCCGGTGACCACATTGTCAGCTCTACCGCCATTTACGGCGGCACCTACAATCTGTTTAATGTGACCCTGCGCAAGCTGGGCATTGACTTTACCTTTGTGTCGCCCAGCGCCACGGAGGAGGAGCTGGCGGCAGCCATCCGCCCCAACACCAAGGCAATTTTTGGTGAGACCATCTCCAACCCCAGCTTGGAGATTTTGGATATTGAAAAGTTTGCCCGGGTGGCCCACAAGGCCGGTGTGCCGCTGATCGTGGACAACACTTTTGCCACCCCCATCAACTGCCGCCCCTTTGACTTTGGGTGCGACATTGTAACCCACTCCACCACCAAGTATCTGGAGGGCCACGCCTCCACCGTTGGCGGCGCCATTGTGGACAGCGGCAACTTTGACTGGACCCAAAATGACAAGTTCCCCGGCTTGACCACCCCGGACGACAGCTATCACGGCATTACCTACACCGAGGCATTCGGCAAGGGCGCCTACATCACCAAGGCGGTGGTGCAGCTGATGCGGGACCTGGGCGCGGTGCAAAGCCCCAACGAGGCATTCCTGCTGAATGTGGGACTGGAGAGCCTGCACCTGCGGATCCCCCGCCATTGCGAGAACGCCAAGAAAGTGGCGGCCTACTTAAAGCAGCACCCGGCGGTGACCTGGGTGGAGTGCGCCATGCTGGAGGGCGATCGCCAGTACGATCTGGCGCAGAAGTATATGCCCCACGGCACCTGCGGCGTGGTGAGCTTTGGGGTCAAGGGCGGCCGTGCAGCTGCCACCACCTTTATGGACAGCCTGGAGCTGGCAGCCATCGTCACCCATGTGGCAGACGCTCGCACCTGCTGCCTGCACCCGGCATCTACCACTCATCGCCAGCTGACGGACGAACAGTTGGAGGCCTGCGGCGTGCGCCCGGATCTGGTGCGCCTGAGCGTAGGCATTGAGGATATTGACGACATTTTGGCAGACCTGGAACAGGCCCTGGCAAAGATCTGACGCCTATGGACGAAAAACACGCACCCACCTCGGCGCATAATCACAATCACGACCACACCCATACCCGGGAGGTGGTCAATCGACTGGCCCGGGCCATCGGCCACCTGCAAAAGGTGAAGCAAATGGTAGAGGACGGCGAGGATTGCTCCCAGGTGCTGGTGCAGCTGGCGGCGGTCCAGTCCGCCTTAAACAGCACCGGCAAGGTGATCCTCAAGGACCACCTGGAGCACTGTATCGTTCACGCCGTGGAGGACGGCGATACGGAAATGCTCACCGAACTATCCGACGCCATCGACCGGTTTGTGAAATAAAGACGCACCCTTCGAAATCAACAACAAAAGAGCACCCTCACCGGGTGCTCTTTTGTTTGCCGCATTTATTCTTTTACCGGTCGCCGGGCAAGGCATTGACCGGCGTATCCATATAATAAAGATCGCCTTGCCGGTCCCAACTCACCAAGATCCATCTGAAATACTTTTTACCGTTTTGATCCACCCGGTAGTCCCCCACAGCGGAGAACGCCGTCTTAGTGGACGGCAGCCGATCGGTAGGGTACAAATACCCGTCCTGGTCAATATAAAAATCCGCATTCTCCATACGATCCGGAATATCATACTGCTGCCCGGTGGCGGCGCACTGCATACGCTGGTGCCCGTCCGGCCCGCTGACAGTGGTTAAACAATATTCATTCCCGGCCGGATCGCAATACGCAAAGCCCTTGCAATATTGCCGATAGGTATAGGCGTTGCCGTTCCGGTCATAGACCACATCATAGCCCTTTTCATTTTCATACGCGACCGTGCCATAAATCCGATCGAACCCCACCTCCGGGTTTAAAACAGAGTCAAACTCGCCGGTGTTTGAGAGCGAAAACAGCACCACACAAAGCACATAAACCACCGCGGCTGCCACGGAAACGATCCGGGCGGTCTTTCTTTGTTTCGGCTGCTTTTTCTTGGCGCGCAGAACAACAGCAGCAATGACCCCCGCTGCCAGCACGCAAAAGGCCACCAGCCCGACCACAATATAGCCCGTTTGAATTTGGCTGACCCCAGGGTCCAAAAATGACTGACTAATCCACTGATAAATCAACATAACCGCTCCCCCTTTGTGCATTTTATGCGTCACCCTCATTATACGGATTTACCGTTCATTTTCAATCCTTTTGATCATAAATTGCAAAAGATTTATATTTTGTTTATTCTTGCCGGGGCGGAACGCTGTATTGGCCTTCAATCCCGCCATCGCCGACGAAATTTGGCTCCCCTTGTTTTTATCAAGGGGTGACTCCCCACAGTGTGGGGAGATGTCGCGCAGCGACAGAGGGGACGGGCACCGGTTAGGTGCTGTCACGATGTGACTGCGGGGATAAACGCACAAAAAAAGCGGGCGGATAATATCCGCCCCTACGATGGCAACGGCACAAAGGCAGCCGATCCGTCGCCCGCATTTTCCATATAAAAAAGAGCACCCACACAGGTGCTCTTTTTTACTACCTAATACCTATACTTATTTAATAATCGTGCCGGGAGTATTGGGCGCCATACCGGCGGCGTTGGCCTCGTCCGTGTCAATGTGCATAGCCAGGGCATAGCTGTCAGACACACGCACCACCACATCGCCAAAGGTCAGGTTACGGCCGTTGGCAGAGGGAATCTCTACGCTAACGATCTGGCCATTCTCCAGGCCCATACGCTCTGCGTCTGCCGTAGTGGCGTGGATATGGCGCTTGGCAGCGATCACGCCCTCGGTCAGCTCCACCTCACCGGCAGGGCCCACCAGCTTGCAGGCGCCGGAACCGGCAATATCGCCGCTCTCCCGCACCGGGGCAGTCACGCCGATGGAGCGGGCGTCCGTCAGGCTCAACTCCACCTGGGTGGCCTTACGCACCGGGCCCAGGATAGACACAGCCGGGAACTCGCTCTTGGTACCCACCACGCGCACGCGCTCGTTGCTGGCATACTGGCCGGGCTGGGACAGCATTTTCTTCACCGTCAGTTCATAGCCCTTACCGAACAGGGTCTCCAGATCTGCCTGGCTCAGATGTACATGGCGGGCAGAAATCTCAACAGTCACTTGATTGTCCATGATAATACCTCCAAAAAGTTGTAATTCTCGCTTACGCACATATTTTATACCTTTTTTTATTGTTTTTCAACCATTATTTTGGTACAATGAGCAAGGTGATAAAAATGACATTAGACGAACTGAAAACCCACTGCCTCGGCTGCACCGAATGCGAACTGTACAAGGCCCGCACCAAGGTGGTCTTTGGCGTAGGCAACCCGGCGGCAGACATTCTCCTAATCGGCGAAGGACCGGGAGAGAACGAGGACCTGCAAGGCCAGCCCTTTGTGGGGCGCTCCGGCAAGCTGCTGGATCAATTTCTGGAGAGCATTGACCTGAGCCGGGAGAAGAATGTGTACATTGCCAATATGGTCAAGTGCCGCCCGCCTAAAAACCGGGACCCCAAGCCGGAGGAGCAAGAGGCCTGCCTGCATTGGCTGCGGGAGCAATTTAAGATCATTCGCCCACGGCTGGTGATCTGCGTAGGGCGCATTGCCGCCCAGCGGCTGATTGACAAGGACTTCCGGGTCACCCGCCAGCACGGCGAATTTATCGACAAAAACGGCACCCTGTTTATGGGCACCTACCACCCGGCGGCCATTCTCCGCAACCCCAATAACAAAGAAGCCGCCTTTGGCGACTGGCTGAAAGTGCGGGATAAAATTGAAGAATTGCACCTGAACGTGTGATGGATTAGAGAGCGCAAAAAGAGGCTTGGACGCAATGTTCAAGCCTCTTTTTTGTCGTCACCGCTGGCAAATCCTGCGGCAGGGTCTGTATCCGCCGATCGTAGGGGCGGCAATCTGCCGCCCGCCGGTGCGATAACAAAACCTATGTTAATTCACATTTTGCAGCCGCTCCGGCACATACTCGTCGTTCAGCGACTGGATATGCTGCTCCACGGTGCTCACCCGGCTGCGGATGGCGTCCTGGTGCGTCTTGTCGCCGGACAGGTACACCACGGTAAACACGCCCGCATCGTACCCGGCGTCGTTCATAAAGTACGGTACAGTATAGCCCTTGGTGTTAAAGGTGGACTCGTACACACTTTCGCCGTCCAGATAATAGGTCTTGTAGCCGTACTCGTACTCCATCTTCGCGTCATACACCACAGAGAACTGCTCTCCCTTGAGCCGAAAGATCCGAGAGGCCGCCGTATACGCCGACTGGCTCTCCCGCCGATAGGCATTGAAGCACAAGTCCGTCTTTTTGCCGCTTTTGCGCAGGATATAAAATTGGGTGTTTTGGGCCGTTTCCTCATCATCTGTAAAGGGCTGGCAAATCTGATCCCGGGTAAAAATGCACTTGGCGATGCTGCCGTTCCAGTTGTACACCCGCAGGCTGTATACCGGCACATTGATCAGGGTCTGCTCTCCGGTCCAGTCATTCTTCTCCGTCTTTTTCACCTGGCGGCGATAGACGGTGAGCAGCTCCTTGTTGCCGTCGCCGTCAAAATCAATCTCTTCCACCACAGCCAGGCCGTCCACATAGCCGATACCGCCCTCGGTCTTGTAGGTAGCGGAGCCGTACTGCCGGTTCAGATCGTCTACCACATCATAGTAGGCTTGCTTTTTCAGCGTGGCGTCCGGCAGGCTGGCCTCGATCTCCGCTGTGGTCTTGGTGTTGAATTCCTCCATGGCGGCGGTCACCGTATCCACCAGCACCTCCGCCCGGGTCTCCCGAATACAGGACAGCTGCAGCCGCTCAAAATCCTCGGTATTGGGCTTGTCATTTTGGGAAAACACGCCGGTATCTACATTATATTGGCAGCTGCCGGCCTTTTTGAACTTCTTGCCCCGCATGGCATACAGGGTCACTTCCGTGGGTTTTTGCGGGTCGCACACCCCCACCTGATAGCGGCGCCCGGTGTGGTACAGTACCACCCAGCTGCCCAGCTTGCCATCGCCGGTGGCATAGCAGGCGTTGGCGGAGTAGAACTTGCTGAAGTTCTTGCCGTCAAAGCCCCAAATATCAAAAAAATACAGGCCCTTTTCCAAATAGCAGATCAGCAGTTCGTCCCGACCGTCGCCGTTAAAATCCATCCGCCGCAGATAAGACACGCCGGTCATTCGTGCCATTTTCTTGCCGTAGCGCTCGTCCATGGACTCCCAGCGGCAAGCGCCGTACTTGGCGATATAATCGGTGCACACCTGCCCCGCCTGATCGCAAAAGCGCTCGTTCCACTTGCTCTGGTTATGCAGGGACACGGCAAAGGAGATAATGGCAATCACCACTGCCAGCACAAACAGCGCCACCGCCAACCACTTCAGCGCAGCCCGGCGCAGGTTGGGATAGTCCCGCAGTTCTTCTACAATTTCTTCGTCCCGGCGCACCATACGGCGCAGCTTGGCGCCGTTCACTTGCAAGGCAGCAACCAGTTGAGCCAAGCGCACCTGCGCAGACGGCTGGGGCTGTTCTTCCTCGTCGTCAAAGTAATTATACGGCTTCACGGCGCCACCTCCCTTCGGTAATGCTGCCCAGTTCTTCCCTCATTTTAACACGGATCGCCCCGGTGCGCAACTATATCGGCAAATTCTTTAGAGAAACCCCACTTCTTACCTATATGTTGTGGTGCCGATCGTTATGCCCACAAGAGGGCGGCACTTTTTATTCCCATCGGCAAAAAAAGGGCTTGACAAACCCGCCCCTGCTGGGTATAATAACACTATCGTTTGCGGATTTAGCTCATCTGGTAGAGCGCCACCTTGCCAAGGTGGAGGTAGCGAGTTCGAGTCTCGTAATCCGCTCCAATAAAAAAAGCAAGGCTCTTTGCCTTGCTTTTTTTGTTCGACAATATTGAGAGACTCGAACAGGGCAACCCGCCAGGGTAGCAACAGTCCGGGGGACTGTTGTGGTGCCCGCGTGCGTGCCGGTGCGCGCAGAAGCGCACCGGGCGAGTCTCGTAATCCGCTCCAACAAAAAGCACAAGGCATTTCGCCTTGTGCTTTTTTGTTCGTAGTATCTTTGCGCAAGACTCGAACAGGGAAGGCAAATCGGTTGCAAAATCGCCACGCCGTTTACCCTACAATATGCGCAAGATGGATAAGCAGCACCCACGCCAAGCCGTAATAGATCACTACAGCCACCAAATCGTTGATCGTTGTGATCAGCGGACCGGAGGCCACGGCCGGATCCACCTTGATCTTCTTAAAGAACATGGGCACCAGCGTACCCACCAGGCTGGATACGATCATGGACAACAGCAAAGCCACGCCCACGCAAAAAGAGATAAGAAAAGCCTGTGCCGGCGCATAACCCTTAAACAAGCGCACATACACCCCCAGAAAAGCCACGGCCAAGGCGCCCAAAAGCAATCCGTTGAACATCCCCGCTTTGCTTTCCTTTGCCACCAACTTTCTTTTTTCCTTGGCGCCCAGCTCCTCGTCCATCAGCACACGAATGGTCACGGCCAGGGACTGGGTGCCCACATTGCCTGCCATATCCAGCACCAGGGACTGAAAACAAATCACAATGGGCAAAATGGCAACCACGCCCTCAAAGGCACCCACCACGCTGGAAACCAGCATGCCCAAAACCAGCAAGATCATTAACCAAGGCAAGCGCTTTTTTATGCTTTGCCCGGTGGTCTCATTCAGATCCTCTTCGGCAGTCAAGCCGGCCAGCTTTGCATAATCCTCGCCCATTTCATCGTCCACCGCTTCCACCACATCCTGGGCGGTAATAATCCCTATGATCTGCCGGCTTTGATTCAAAACCGGCAAAGAATCCTCGGCATAGTCCTTAATCTTCTCAATGCAATCGGATATTTTTTCATCCGCGAAAAGATACGGATAAGAATAAATGATCAGAGCGTCCAACGAATCGTTTTGCCTGGCGATGATCAGGTCCTTCAGATCGATGGCGCCGCTGAATTTGCCGCTTTCGTCCATCACATACAGGGTGGAAATATTGTCGTGCTCCCCCGCCTGACGGATCAGCTCATGCATGGCCGTACGAATATCCAGCGTTTTCGGAATACAGATATAATTGGTGGTGATCAAGCTGCCGATTCGGTCCTCATCGTAGGAGGCAATCAACTGCAAATCCGCCCGCACATGCTCGTCCAAATAAGGGCGCAGCTTCTCCTTGTCGGCCTCGTCTAATTTTTGAAGCAAGTCCACCGCGTCATCGGCGTCCATTTCGTTGATAATGGCCGCCAGCTTTTCCGTGCCCAGCTCGCGGGCGTACGGCTCCGGATCCTCTACATACGCCAGGATCTCAGAGACCCATTCGACCCCTAAAACCGCATACAGGGACAGCCGCTCCGTCTGAGACAGATAGGACAAGCTCTGCGCAATATCATTGGCGTGGTAATCATCCAACCGCTGGAGCAGCTGCTTTTTTTCTGCCCCGCTCCGAATCACGGCAACAATTTCTTCTACAATCTTTGGTGCTTTGTTTTCCATTTCAGCCTCCTATTCCGCCCAAAAAGGGCATAAAAAATCCATCGTGTAAAGATACACAATTCCGTTAAGCGTTGTGATACTCTTTGCCTACGATGGACCGGGCCGAAAAAATTAAAGCGAACCGATATAGACACTTGCGCCCTCCGGCGGCACCTGCCCATCGTCCAAGCCACTTCGGTGATCACAACTGTCCATATATTTCGCCTCCTACCGTTCAAAATCAGCAAAATTATAGCACGCAAGATCCGATTTGTCCACCACAAAATCACGCCCCACCCCGCTTGTGGCCGAATTTACCGGCACCGCCATATCTTGCGGCTTTACAAGGGAGCGCGGATTTGCTACAATAAAAAGCAGAGCGCCACCGGCGCAGAAAAGAGGAAAATTCCACCTATGCAATACACCATTCCCCCCTTTGGCCCCCTGTGGACGGACGGCGTGTTTACCGTGCCCACCTGCGTGGCCGATCGTTACTTAAAACTGGCCAGCGCCTACCAACTCCAGGCGCTGCTGCTTCTTTTGCGCCACGGCGGCAGTCTCAGCACCCGGGAGCTGGCCGGCGCGCTGGGTATCCCGGAGCGAGACGCAGACAGTATTATGGACTTTTGGGTGGCTGAGGGTCTGCTGCAAAGCGGCAACAGCCCGGCAGCCCCTGCGCCCGCCGAGCCCGGCACAGTACAGATCCCGGTTATGACAAAAGTACCCCCCACTATGGGCGCACCGGCCGGCCAGACCGTGCACCCGCCGGTAGCGGAACCGCCAAAGCCAAAAAAAGAGACCCTGTCTCCGCCCCGGCTGACCCCGCGGGATATTGTGACCCTGTGCCGGGAAAACAGTGCCCTGTCCGATCTGCTGACCGAGGCGCAAACCGTGCTGGGGCGCACCATCAGCACTGCCGAGCAGGAAATGCTGGTGAATATGCACATCTACTACGAGCTGCCGCCGGAAGTGATCCTGATGCTTCTGGGCTATTACCGTGGCGAAAAAGAAAAGGGCCGCTCCATCAACCTGGCCTACATTAACAAAATGGCCAACTCCTGGTCCGAGGACGGGGTGCGCACCGTGGCGGACGCAGACGAAAAGCTGCTGTACCTAAGCGGTACGGACAAGCTGTGGGACAAGGTGATCGCCATGACCGGCATTCGCCATCGATCGCCCACCGCCCGCCAACGCCAAATGGTGGCAGACTGGGGTCGGGATTTTAGCGAAGATATGCTACAACTGGCCTGCGATATTATGAAAGAGAACGCCGACAAGCCATCGCTGAAGTATATGGACAGCGTGCTGCGCCGGTGGAAAAAAGAGGGGCTGACCACCCCTACCCAGGTGCAGGAACAGCAACAGAGTTTTACCGCCGCCAAGGCCAAAAAAGCCGACGGCCGCCTGCAAGGCAAGCCCTCTTACGACCTGGAGCAGATCAAGAGAGACACCATGAATAATACGGATATTAAGTTCTAAGGAGAAGCTATGTATAGTTCCGATCTTTACCAAAAAGCGCTGAACCGGCTGGATCGCCGCCGGGAAGAAGACGAGCTGCGCACCGCCGCCACTTTGGCAGAGGTCAGCGCCAAGGTCCCCCGGCTGGAGGAAATTCAAAATCAGCTGCGGCAAGTGGGCTTTTCCATCTCCAAGGCGTTCTTTGCCAAAGACGCGAAGGCGGAGATCGACAAGCTGCAAGCGGAAAGCCTGCGCCTGCAAGGGGAAAAGGAGCGGCTGCTGGTGGCTGCCGGTTATGCGCCGGACGCTCTGGCCCACCACTACCAGTGCCCCACCTGCAAGGACACCGGCTATGTAGGTGACCGAATGTGCACCTGCCAGCGCGAACTGCTCAAGGACTTGCAGCGGGAGGCCATTCGCCGCCTGGCACCCTTGGACAGCTGCACCTTTGACAGCTTTGACACCAACTATTACCCGGAGACGGCGGAGGACAACGGCATTTCGCCCCGGGCGAAGGCGGATAAGATCGCCGAGGCCTGCCATCGCTACGCCCAGCGGGTATCTTTGCGGGAGCCGGCAAACCTGATGCTGATGGGTCAGACCGGCCTGGGCAAAACCCACTTGAGCCTGGCCATTGCCAATGTTGCCATCGGTCGGGGCCTGTCCGTAGAATACGGCACCGCCTACAATATCCTGTCCGACCTGCAAAATGAGAATTTCGGCCGCACCGGCAACCTGCAATATACGGAGGAGCGGGTGCTCCATACGGACCTGCTGATCCTGGACGACTTGGGCACCGAGTACACCTCTGCCTATACCGTGGCCTGTCTGTACAATATCATCAACACCCGCATTCTTTGCAGCCGCCCCACCGTCATCAGCACCAACCTGGGCTTTGACGAGCTGGCGCAAAAATACGACCAGCGCATCACCTCCCGCATCGCCGGCGCCTATTCCCGTCTGGTACTGGTGGGCAACGATATTCGGTATATCAAATAAGCGCAAATCTCCGCGCGCCGAAAGGGAATAAATCAAAACGCATGATATACAGAACATCCTACAAAAAAAAGCACCCTTAAAGGGTGCTTTTTTCTTGTGCTCGCAGAGCGGCAAAGTCTGTGACGGTTTGGCGAGGAGCGGTGGGGGTGGAATACACCCAACGGTCCATGCGAGTGCCGTCCATATAGTAGGTCAGGGGCGTCACCGGTGCCGGCGGATCAAAGGCCTCTACCACCACCAGCTTGATCTTCATTTTCTCCGGCAAAATAGACTTCACATACACAGCCACCGGCTGACCCGGCTCCAGAGCGGCGCTGGGCTCTGCCAGACCCGCCAAATTTGGGGTCAACTCTACAAACACGCCGTAAGGCTCTACGCTACGCACCACGCCGGGCACCGTCTCACCGGAGGAGAAGCCCGCTGCATTCTGCTGCCAGGTGCCCAGCAGCTCCTTTAGACTAAAAGTCAGCTTATCCGGCTCTCGGCTGCGCAGCACCACCCGTAGTTCCTGTCCCTCTCGCAGGCGGGCACGCGGGTGGTCAATGCGGCTGACCGAAAGCATATCAATGGGGATCAGGGCGTTCAGCCCCGCCCCCACATCAATAAACGCGCCAAACTTCTCCAAATGGGTCACCCGGGCAGGAATCACGTCGCCCGGCTCTAAAGTGTCCAAAAACTCTGCCTTGCACCGCAGCTGCACCGCCCGGCGGGAAAGAATAGCGGTAAAGGGGCCGTCGTCCTCCCGCTGAAAGCCTAAAATTGAAAAACACACCCGCTTGCCAACCTTAGAAATCAGGGCAATATCCCGCACTGTGCCGTCGTCGATTCCTACGGCGCCCTCCTCCCGGGGAATGATCCCTCGCATGGCACCCAGGTCCACATGAAGATTATGTTCCCGGTCACAAAGCAGCACCCGACTCTCCAGTATGGATCCCTGCATCATCGCCCGGCGCAGCGCCTCCGGTGTAGTAAATTGCCGGTCCAGTTCTGCATTCATTCCCTCCGGGTAGAATTCCATGTTCTCACGCCTTTCCGAATTGCCTGTGCTATAAATATATGCCTGTCGATAGGCGGATATGTTGTAAAATCGGCCAAAAGGTGCTATACTGTAAACAAGAATAAACGAGGGGAGAGCCCCATGGAATTACAACTGCACGATCGGGTCAAAATGAAAAAGCCACACCCTTGCGGGTGCGCGATCTTTGAAGTGACCCGCCTGGGCGTAGACTACAAATTAAAATGCACCGGCTGCGGGCGCGAGGTGCTGCTGCCCCGGATCAAGGCGGAAAAGCTGATCCGCGGGGTGGTACAGGACGGGTAGCCCGTCTCCTTTACATTATATAATACATATAAAAGGAGACGCTTATGTTTGAAAAACTCAGCCGTGTAGAAGAACGGTACAACAAGATCGCCGCAGACCTGTGCGATCCGGCGGTGGTGGCAGACATCAGCCGCTACACCGCCCTGATGAAAGAACAAAAGCACTTAACCCCGGTGGTAGAGACCTTTGCCCGCTATAAAACCGCCAAGACGGCGGCGGAAGAAGCCAGAGAGCTGCTGCAAAGCGAAAGCGACCCGGAGCTGTGCGATCTGGCAAGAGAAGAATTGAAAGACAGCGAGGCCGCGCTGGAACAGCTGCAAGAGCAGTTGAAAATTTTGCTGCTGCCCCGGGATCCCAACGACGACAAAAATGTAATTATTGAGATCCGCGGCGGCGCCGGCGGCGACGAAAGCGCCCTGTTTGCCGGGGTGCTGTACCGTATGTATAGTATGTACGCGGAGCAAAAAGGCTTTAAGAGCGAAATTCTGTCTGAGAACGCCACGGAGCTGGGCGGATACAAGGAAATCAGCTTTTCCATTGACGGCGACGGCGCCTACTCCCGCTTTAAGTTTGAAAGCGGGGTGCACCGGGTACAGCGGGTGCCGGAAACGGAGAGTCAGGGCCGCATTCACACCTCCACCGTAACGGTTGCGGTGCTGCCGGAAGCGGAGGAAGTGGACTTTGAGCTGGACCCCAAGGACTTGCAGATCGACACCTTCCGCTCCTCCGGCGCAGGGGGCCAGCACATCAACAAAACCTCCTCCGCCATTCGCATTACCCACCTGCCCACCGGCACGGTGGTGGAGTGCCAGGACGAGCGCAGCCAGCATAAAAACAAAGACAAGGCCATGAAGGTGCTGCGCGCACGACTGTATGACGCAGAAAAGGCCAAGCACGACGCCGCCATTGCCGGCGAACGGAAAAGCCAGGTAGGCACCGGCGACCGCAGCGAGCGGATTCGCACTTATAACTACCCCCAGGGGCGGGTCACCGACCACCGGATCAACCTGACTCTGTATCGACTGGAACAAATCTTAAACGGCGATCTGGACGAATTGATCGACGCCCTGATCACCGCCGATACGGCTGCCAAACTCAGCGCCGCGGAGGAATAATGTAGGGATTGATAACCGTGTAATCCCTCCGTCTGCTCGTAAACTCGCAGCCACCTCCCTTTACAAGGGAGGCAAATCGGTTACAAAATCTTAGGTTCCCTTGCAAAGGGTGACTCCCCGCAGTGCGGGGAGATGTCGCGTAGCGACAGAGGGGACCGGCGCCAGTTAGGCGGTGGCTGCGAGCTTGTGAGCAGACGGAGGGATTTGGAAATCATCCCACAGGCGGTGGAGGGATTCCCCGCAAATCAAATCAAGGACACAAGATATGGAAACCAAACAACTGGGAACAACAGAACAAGACCTGGCGCTGGCCGGGGAACTGCTGCGGCAGGGGCAGCTGGTGGCCTTTCCCACCGAGACGGTATACGGACTGGGCGCCGACGCGCTGAACGAAACCGCCGTGGCACAAATTTACGCCGCCAAGGGCCGCCCCAGCGACAACCCGCTGATTGTGCATGTGGCAGAGAAAGCAGACATTGCCCCGCTGGTGCGGGAAATTCCGGAGAAAGCCAAGAAACTTTTTGACCGCTTTTTCCCCGGACCGCTGACGGTGATCCTGCCCAAGAGCGATAAAATCGGAAAAGTGGTCAGCGGCGGACTGGACACGGTGGCGGTGCGTATGCCGGAGAACCCGGTGGCCCACCGACTGCTGCAACTGGCAGGGGTGCCGGTAGCGGCCCCCAGCGCCAACACCAGCGGGCTGCCCAGCCCCACCAGAGCCAAATATGTGCAAGAGGATATGAACGGCAAGATTGCTGCCATCGTAGACGGCGGCGACTGCGCCTACGGGGTGGAGTCCACGGTGATCACCCTGGCTACCCCTACCCCAACGCTGCTGCGCCCCGGCGCAGTAACCAAGGAAATGCTGGAGGCAGAGATCGGCCCCATTGCCGTGGCTCCCGCGGTGCTGGAAAAGATGGCAGACGGCGAGACCGCCGCCTCTCCCGGCATGAAATACAAGCACTACGCCCCCAAGGCGCAGGTGATTTTAGTAAACGGCGACAGCGCCGCCTACGCCGCCTTTGTAAACAGCCAACCGGGCTGCTACGCCCTGTGCTATGAAGAAGACCGGGTGACGGTGCCCAAGGTGCCCTACGGCAAGGCCACCGACGACCTAAGCCAGGCACGAGAGCTGTTTGACGCCCTGCGGCGGCTGGACGAACTGGGCGCCAAAAAAGTCTACGCCCGTATGCCCCGCAAAACCGGGGTGGGTATGGCAGTATACAACCGGCTGATCCGGGCAGCGGCCTTTCGCATTTTAGACCTAACCAAGCCTTTTCTTATCGGCGTAACCGGGCCTACCGGCGCAGGGAAAGGCTATGTGTGCCGCCTGCTGGCACAGGCCGGGCTGCACCCGGTGGACTGCGACCGGGTCTATGGCCAGCTGACCGTCCCCGGCGCGCCCCTGCTGCAAGACCTGGCGGCTGCCTTTGGGCAGGAGATCATCCAGGACGGCGCCCTGGACCGCAAAACCTTGGCAGCCAAAGCCTTTGCCACCCCTGCCGCTACGGAAAAGCTGGACCAGGTAACCCATCCGGCGGTGCTGGATGCCTGTGTGCAGCAAGCAAAGATTCCGGCGGTGCTGGACGCGCCCCAGCTGTTTGAAAGCGGCGCGGACGCCTTGTGCGCCTACACCCTGGCGGTGACTGCGCCTAAGGACATCCGCTTGGCTCGAATTATGGAGCGGGACGGCATAGACCGGGCGGCGGCACGGCTGCGTATGCAGGCGCAACCGGCGGCGGACTTTTACACCGAGAAATGCACATTCACCGTCACCAATGACGGCAGAGATATAAAATCCCAAGTGGACAGAATACTGGAGGCTATCTTATGAGTGAAGAAAAAACCAAGGGTCAGCAGCTGCAAGAGCTACTGTTCAACAAGCGCGAGAACGGCGTAGACTTTATGGACGACGCCGAGCTGGGCGTATGTGATGATTTTTGCGAGGGGTACAAGGACTTCCTCTATCACTGCAAAACCGAGCGAGAGGCCGCTGCCCAGGCACTGGACCAGGCGCGGGCTGCCGGGTTCCTGCCCTTTGACGAATTCGGCGACCAGCTGGAGCCGGGCGCCAAGGTGTACAAGATGAACCGGGGCAAGGCCATTATCCTGTGCGTGAAGGGCAAGCGCAGCATTAAGGACGGCGTGCGCATTGCTGCTGCCCACATTGACTCTCCTCGCATTGACTTAAAGCAGCGCCCGGTGTACGAGGACAACGGGCTGGCGCTGTTTAAGACCCACTACTACGGCGGTATTAAAAAGTACCAGTGGACCGCCATTCCCCTGTCCCTCCACGGCCGCATTTGCAAAAACGACGGCACCTATGTGGATGTGCGCCTGGGCGAGGAGCCGGGTGACCCCAAGTTCTGTATTACGGACATTCTGCCCCACCTGGCGCTGGAGCAGTACACCCGCAAGATCAACGAGCTGATCAAAGGGGAAGAGCTGAACATTGTCATCGGCTCCCGCCCCTTTAAGGACGACAAAGCCAGCGAAAAGGTGAAGCTCAATATCCTCAATTTGCTGTACGAGAAATACGGCATCGTGGAGCGGGATCTGCTGTCTGCCGAGCTGGAGCTGGTGCCGGCCTTTACCGTTGACGACCTGGGCTTTGACCGCTCCCTGATCGGCGGCTACGGCCACGACGACCGTGTGTGCGCCTATCCGGCCTTGCAGGCCATTCTCAGCGTCAGCGAGCCGCCGGAGTACACCTGCATTACCGTGCTGACGGATAAAGAGGAGACCGGCTCCGACGGCAACACCGGGCTGAACTCCAGCTATCTGAAATACTTTATTGAGGATTTGGCGCGGCTGGAGGGCTACGAGGGCCGCGATGTGCTGCGCAACTCCAAGTGCCTGAGCGCCGATGTAAACGCTGCCTTTGACCCCACTTGGTCCTCTGCCTTTGAGAAGAACAACGCCTCCTTTATCAACGAGGGCGTGGTGGTCACCAAGTTTACCGGCTCCCACGGCAAAAGCGGCACTTCCGACGCCAGCGCCGAGTATGTGAGCTTTGTCAAAAATTTGCTGGAGGAAAACGGCGTGCTGTGGCAAAGCGGCGAGCTGGGCAAAGTTGACGGTGGCGGCGGCGGCACCGTGGCTATGTATATTGCCAATTTGGATGTAGATGTGATTGATGTAGGCGTGCCGGTGCTCTCCATGCACGCACCCTATGAGATCGTTTCCAAAATTGATGTATATATGGCGTACAAAGCCTTTACCACCTTCTTTACCAAATAAGAAACGCAAAAGAAAACCGACACTCCGCGTGTCGGTTTTTTGTATATAAATCTATACCTTTTTGCCTCCCTGTACAAGGGAGGCAAAAAGGTTTATCGTAGGGGCGGCAATCTGCCGCCCGCAGGCGGATAACCCCCTACGAGCAAAACTTATGATTGCCGATCACCTTGATCACCGGTCGGGAGTGCATAAACTTGTCCGAGGTTTTGGAGGCATTGAAATAATACACCGCACCGCCGGAGGGGTCCCAGCCGTTCAGGGCATCCGTGGCGGCTCGCTTGGCGCTGTCTGCCACCGGGGCGTACCAGTTGGAGTCGTTGACGCAGGAGAACGCCCCATTTTGGTACACCACGCCGCTGATGGAATTGGGGAAGGAGGGGTGCGCCACCCGATTCAGGATCACAGCACCTACCGCCACCTGACCCTCATAGGATTCGCCCCGAGCCTCGGCGCTGATCACCTTGGCCAGCAGCTCCACATCCGCATCCGAATACCCGGTACTGTTGCCGCTGCTGCTGCCGCCCAGCCCCAGGTACAACAGGGTCTTTGGTCCGGCCACACCGTCTGCGGTAATGCCGCAGTTCTTTTGAAACGCCTTCACCGCCGCCTTGGTGGCATTGCCGTAAATACCGTCGGCTGCGCCGCTGTAATAGCCCAGCTCCTTGAGCTTCTTTTGCACACGGGTCACCTCCGCACCGGTGGAGCCCAGCTTGGAGAGCACCTGGCTGCTGGCAGCGGACTGCACCGCATAGTACACCCCGCCGCCAATACACAGGGCACCGGCAGCCACAGCCAGCACCACAAACACCGTTAAGAAATTCCGCACGGCCTTATAAATCGTCATGAGAGATCACCCTTTCAACACAGTGTGTAGATCAAAAAGGACAGCGCCACCCCGGCCAGGGCACTGAGCAGACAACGCAGGGCAAAGTGCCACTTCTCTCGTCTGGAACGGCGCACTCTGGGCGGCCGACCGGCGCGGGCAGCCAGGGAATGGGCCTCTCGCTCCAGCACAGCCCGGTCCTCTCGGGCGTACTGGGGTTTTACAAAAAACACGATTTTTTCAAAATACGGGTTTTCCGGATTGGTCACCTCAAGCACCTGTTTGCTGACGCCTTTGATCATGCTGTTCGTCCTTTCTGTTTGCTGAATTTAGTGTGTGGCAAAGATGCCAAAAATATACCGGAATTTTGTGAATTGTGAGCATAAAAAAAGCCTTGACAGCCCACGCGGCCACTACAATCAGTATATTGACCTTGCGCCCACAGATTGTGGAAAAGACGGTGGAAAATGTTGAAAATTTGGGCATTTTTCGCATAATATCGGGCATTTTTCCGGTTGAAAACTCAAAATCATAGGAGTTTTTAACCCTTTACACATAGTTTTCAACATTTTTGAGAAGAAATCCCACACCGCGAATTTTTGTGAAAATTGCTATTTTTTAGAAAATTTCATCTTTTCCTCTTGACAGAGAATAGAACGCCCGCACCGCCGTTTGTCAAGAAAAAATATGCACAAAATCGCCCTGAATTTTTTAGTCATGATGGATAAAAGGCAAAAGAAAAAGAGACTGCCCAGCAGTCCCTTTTTTGTTTTATCCGATTGCTTTTCTGTTTTACTTTTTCTTCTTGCGGATATGCAGCACCCGCAGGGCGTTAGCCACCGCCAGCAAACACACGCCCACATCGCCGAACACCGCCAGCCACATGGCGTTCTCATCAAAAATACCCACGGCGCAGCCAAGAATGATCAGCAGCTTAACCGCAATAGCAAAGATAATATTCTCCCGGGCAATGCCCACGGTCTTGCGGGCAACGGTCACGCCCACCGGCAGCTGGCTCAGGGAGTCGCCCTGGATCACCATATCCGACGCCTCAATGGCCACATCCGCTCCGGCGCCGCCCATGGCTACGCCCAGGTCCGCCGCTGCCAGCACCGGCGCGTCGTTAATCCCGTCGCCGGCATACAGCACCGTGTGGCCCTGCTGCTGCAAGGCCTGCACCCGCTGCACCTTCTCTTCCGGCAGCAGCTTGGCATAGTAGCCGTCCAACCCGGCCTTGGCGGCAATATCCGCCGCAATGGACTCTCGGTCGCCGGTAAGCATAATGGCCTGCTTCATACCCATGTGGTGCAGCCGGTCAATGGCCTCCCGGCTGTCCGTTTTAATAATATCCGCAAACACAATGTCGCCCAGGAACTCCGTATCCGTGCAGCAGTACACGGCGGTGCCTACCAGCTGCGTCTCTGTAAAGGGCACACCGATCTTTTGCATCAGCTTTTCATTCCCGGCATAGTAGCGCACGCCGTCCACCACCGCAGACACGCCCATACCGGCGTAGTTCTTGGCATCCGTCACCACGCAGTCATCGGCAAACTGGCCAAAGGCCAGGCAAATGGACTTGGCAATGGGGTGGGTAGATAACCGCTCGCAGGCGGCAATAATCCGCAGCAGCTCCCGGTGGTTGTGCTTATCAATACAATGGCAGTGCACGCACTCGCACCGCACAAATTCAAACTTGCCGCTGGTGATGGTGCCGGTCTTGTCAAACACACCCACATCGCAGCGGGCCAGGGTCTCCAAATGATCGGCGCCCTTTACCAAAATACCCTCCCGGGAGCAGGTGCCCAGCCCGCCGAAGAAGGACAGGGGAACGGAAATGACAATGGCGCAGGGACAGGACACCACCAGAGCCGACAACCCACGGTAGATCCACTCGTGCCAGTCGCCGCCGAAGAACAGGGGCGGGATCAGCACCAGTGCCAGCGCAATACCGCACACAATGGGGGTGTAAATGCGGGCAAAGCGGGTGATGAATTTTTCCGTATGGCTTTTGCTGTCCTGGGCGTGCTCCAGCGCCGCCAGCACCCGGGCCACCGCCGAGTCGCCATAGGGCTTGTCTACCCGAATGGTCAGCGCACCGTCAATGGCTACGCTGCCGGCCAGCACCTCCATACCCGGGGCAACGGATACCGGGATGCTCTCGCCGGTAAGGGCGGCGGTGTCCACCTCCGCATTACCCTCCAGCACCGTACCGTCCAGGTGGATTTTCTCCCCCGGCTCTACCACAATGGTTTGGCCCGGCTGCACCGTCTCCGGCGCCGCCTCCGTCAGACCGTCTTTCGCTTGTACCCGCACGGTGTCCGGCTTTTGCTCCAGCATACCTTTAATGGATCTGCGGCTCTTTTGCACCGCCAGGCTTTGCAAAAATTCGCCCACGGTATAAAGCAGTACCACGGCGCAGCCCTCAGAATACTCCCCAATGGCAAAGGCGCCCAGAGACGCCACCGCCATCAGCAGATTTTCGTTAAAAATGTTCTTGGCCAGCACACCCTCCACCGCCTCGCGCAAGATGGAGAAGCCCACAAAAATATACGACAAGGCAAAGGCTGCCAGCTCAACATAATGCCACAGGGTGCTGCTCTCGCTGCCGGGGATCAGGTGTTCCACCGCCGCGCCTAGCAAAAAGAAGAAAAGCCCCGGCACAAGCTTGCGCAAAAAGGCCTTTTTGTCAATGTCTTCATGGGCGTGGTCGTGACCGCAGCCGCAGCCGTCGTCGTGGTGATGGTGGTTGTGGCCGCAGGCGCAATCCGTCCCGTGGGTGTGCAATTCTTTTTCGCTCATATTACTCCTCAATATGTTCAATGGCGCAGTTGATAATGGTCTTTACATGGTCGTCCGCCAGGGCGTAGATCATATTCTTGCCCTCCCGGCGGTACTTGATCAGGTGGTTTTGCTTTAGAATACGCAGCTGGTGGGAGATGGCGGTCTGGCTCATCTCCAAATTGGCGGCAATATCCCCTACGCACAACTCCCGGTCAAACAGCAGCACCAAAATGCGAATGCGGGTGCTGTCTGCAAACAGCTTAAACAAATCGGCCACATCATAGGCCAATTCGTCCGACTGCTCCAAATTATTCGTCAAATATGCATCCATAACAGGCTCCTTCTCCGGCAGGTTCGGTGTTTCTCCCTCGATTTTATTTTATTTTACACCCATTGTCAACCCCGCCCCTTGACAAACGGCCAGGCTTGCATATAATAATAGGTGACAAATACTTTTCGGGGCAGGGTGCAAATCCCTACCGGCAGTGAAAGTCTGCGAACCCGGCAACGGGCCGAGCCTGTGGAATTCAGGCACCGACGGTGAGCAAGGTATTCCCTTGTAAGTCCGGATGAGAGGAAAGGTACGGCGCAGTGCTGCGCCGCCGTTGGTCTTGTCAAACCAAATTGCCCCGGTACGCCATGTGCCGGGGTTTCTCTTTTGCCCACGGTCAAAAGGAGTAAGAAAGATGACCGCAAATTCAAAAACCACCAAATCCACCTCAAAAACCGGCGCCGCCCGGCGGCTTACCGGCATTGCCATGCTGTCTGCCGTTGCCTTTGCACTGCAATTTTTGGAATTTCCCATTCCCATTATGCCCGCTTTTATTAAGCTGGACTTTTCCGACCTGCCGGAGCTGCTGGCGGCCTTTGCCTACGGTCCGCTGGCAGGCGTGGCAGTGGCAGGGATCAAAAATCTGATTCACCTGCCCCTGTCCTCCAGTATGTATGTGGGCGAGCTGTCCAACTTTCTGCTGGGGGCGGTTCTGTCCGTTGCCGCCGGCGCGATCTATAAAAAGCACAAGACCAAGCGGGGCGCCCTGGCCGCCGCCGTGCTGTCTGCGGTGATTATGGGGCTCGTCAGCGTGCCGGTCAACTACTGGATTATCTATCCGCTTTACTACAATGTGCTGGGCTTTCCCCAGGCGGCGGTGCTGGATATGTACCAAGCCATTTTGCCCGCCACCAAGAGCATTTTGCAGGCGCTCTTTATCTTTAACCTGCCCTTTTCCGTTGCCAAGGGGCTGCTGTGCGCTGCGCTTTGCGCCGGGATCTATAAACCCCTGTCGCCGCTGCTGCATGGTAGAAAATAAGAGGATTTCTAACAATCCCTCCGCGTTCGCCGATGGCGAACCCACCACCTAACCGGTGCCCGTCCCCTCTGTCGCTGCGCGACATCTCCCCGCACTGCGGGGAGTCACCCTTTGCAAGGGGGGCGGAGATTTTGTAACCGATTCGCCTCCCTTGTAAAGGGAGGTGGCTGCGAGCTTGCAAGCAGACGGAGGGATTTTTCCCATTTCTGTTCTCTTGACATTTCCCCCGGGCGTGTTATAATGACTTCATTACCGGATACGATACTATATCTGTTGTGAAAGAGAGGAATTTCCATGCGCCTGTCGCTGATCGTACCCTGCTTTAACGAGCAGGACAATATTTTTCCCTTTGCCCGGGCGGTGGCCGAGGTATTTCCCGACCCGTCCGATTACGAGATCGTCTTTGTCAACGACGGCAGCAAGGACAAGACCCTACAAAATCTAAAGGAACTGCACCGGCAAAGCCGGCAGAACATTCGGGTGGTCAGCTTCTCCCGCAACTTTGGCAAGGAGAGCGCCATTTACGCCGGGCTGCAACACTGCGACGGCGAGTATATCAGCTTGATTGACGCGGATCTGCAACAGGATCCGGCCATTGTAAAGCAAATGACAGAAATTCTGGACGCAGAGCCGGACACGGACTGCGTGTGCGCCTTTCAGGAGACCCGGCACGAGAACAAGCTGATGACCTCCGTGAAATCCGCTTTTTACAAAATGGCCACCAATATGAGCGAAGTGGATTTTGTAGACGGTGCTTCCGACTTTCGGACCTTCCGCCGCACCGTACGGGATGCGCTGCTGCAAATGCCGGAGTATTTCCGCTTTTCCAAGGGGCTGTTCAGCTGGGTGGGCTTTAACACCAAGTACATTCCCTATGAAGCCAAAGAGCGGGCCAGCGGCACCACCAAATGGGGGTTCAAAAAGCTGCTGAAATACGGCTGGAACGGCATTTTGGCCTTCTCCACCGCGCCGCTAAAGTTGGCAACGGTGTTGGGGCTGCTTTCCACTGCCTTTTCTATTATCTACTTTATCGTGACCCTCCTTCGCAAGGCCACGGAGCACATTGCGGTAGACGGCTTTACCCAGACGGTGATTCTGATCGTTTTCTTTGGCGGTATGCAGCTGTTTACCATCGGCATCATCGGCGAGTACCTGGCCAAGAATTACATTGAGACCAAGCGCCGCCCGGTATACCTGGCAAAAGAAATTCTCGATTACAAAAAATAATGGTGAAACGAAAGAGAACGGGCAAAGGATACACTTCGTAAGGAGGCGTATCCTTTTAATTTTATTTAACCAGACAGAATATATGGCAGCTTGCCGAGAGTAGTGTTGATGCTAATTATGATTATGTGCTATACTTACAATACGATAAATGGGAATTTTTATAAGGGGAATAAATGACTGAAATTTATTGTATGACCCAAATACATGAATATTGGAATGAAACTATTTGTTTGGCTGAAAAATGCTCGTGGAAAGCGGGCCCTTATTTGGCTCAAAAGATGAAAAGCAATGACTTTAATACATGGGAAAGGGTGTTTGTTGCTTGTGTAAATGGAAAAGTGGCAGGATTTTGCACATTGGCTGAAAAGGATGAGCTGCCAAAAGAATATCCGTTTACACCATTTATAGGATTTGTTTTTGTTGATGAACCATACCGTGGTAATAGACTATCGGAGTTAATGATTCAAAGCGCAATTTTATATGCTCGTGAGCTAGGATATGAAAAAGTATATATTCTGAGCGGAGAAATAGGGCTATACGAAAAATATGGTTTTGAAAAGTTGGGTGATTATAAAACAATATTTGGCTCAATTGATCAGCTATTTGTTAAGTCAACAATATGATCATTAGATATTCGGCTTAGAGGTTAGCGTATGAGATCACTTTCAAACCGACTGTGTCCACAAGTTTAGCGAGCATCGGATTGTGCCACCACAATCCAAAGTAGAAGTCCGCGCCCTAAAAAGGGTGCGGACTTCTACTTCTCCATATATTCTCTATGTAACTTCCTTACAGAGGGTGTACTCCAACCGTTCTCTTTTTTATTGATTTGCGGTTGCTTGTACTTCCTCCACCCAGCCGGTGCTGTCAGCGCAGCTGACTGAGGGATTTAGAAATTATACCCCCAATCTGTCAAACCATACAAAAAATGGGGCGCAGGCGGCCGGTTTTGTGGCAGAACTGCGGTGCAAAATCTGCGCTGCGGCTTGCTATTTTGGACAAAATGGTGTATAATGCACAATGAATGATCCGCCGGATCATAATTTACTTTGAATGGAGAGAACACTATGCCACTGGTAACAACTACCGAAATGTTCAAGAAGGCTTATGAGGGCGGTTACGCCATCGGTGCTTTCAATGTAAATAACATGGAGATCGTGCAGGGCATCACCCGTGCAGCCAAGAAGCTGAACGCCCCGGTGATTCTGCAATGCTCCGCCGGCGCACGCAAGTACGCCTCTCACGACTACCTGGTTGCTATGGTAAAGGCTGCCGCCGAAGAGACCGGTCTGCCCATCGCCCTGCACCTGGATCACGGCCCGGATTTTGAGACCTGCAAGGCCTGCATTGACGGCGGCTTCACCTCCGTGATGATCGACGGCTCCAGCAAGCCCTATGAGGAGAACATTGCTCTGACCAAAAAGGTGGTTGAGTATGCCCACGCCCACGGTGTAGTGGTTGAGGGCGAGCTTGGCACCCTGGCCGGCGTGGAAGATGATGTAAAGGTAGAGGCCGGTAACGAGAGTTACACCCGCCCGGAAGAGGTTGAGGATTTCGTGAACCGCACCGGTGTGGACTCCCTGGCCATCGCCATCGGCACCAGCCACGGCGCCTACAAGTTTAAGCCCGGCCAGAAGCCGCAGCTGCGTTTTGACATTCTGGAAGAGGTGCAGCGCCGTCTGCCCGGCTTCCCCATCGTACTGCACGGTGCGTCCTCCGTTAACCAGGACCACATCAAGATGATCAACCAGTACGGCGGTCAGATGCCCGACGCTATTGGTATTCCGGAGGATATGCTGCGTGAGGCTGCTTCCATGGCTGTCTGCAAAATCAATGTGGACTCCGATATTCGTATCGCCATGACCGCTGCCATCCGCAAGCACTTCGCAGAGAACCCCACCCACTTCGATCCCCGTCAGTATTTGACCCCTGCCCGCGACCTGATTGAAGAGGTTGTGGCACACAAGATCGATGTTGTGTTCGGCACTGCCGGTCACGCCAACGACTGATTTTAATGAAAAAAAGGCCCTTGGTATTTTTTACCAAGGGTCTCTTTTTTTGCCCGGCGGCTACATCATAGACGATACATTATCTACAAAGTTTGCCACGGAATTAACCGCCTTTTTCATGGTCTTTTGGGTCTTGGCGGAATTGCTGTTCATGGTGGCAACCGTGCCGGCGACCATGCTGCCCACAGCCATGGCCACACCCAAACCCTTCATCATATTTACCGTTTTCTTTTTCATATTCGTCCTCCGTTATTAAATTGCAACGCGCCTTGCTCTATTAGTTTGCACCGCGCGGGCACAAAAAGTCCACGCAGTTTTTGCCTGTGCCCGCACATTTTAACGGAAAAAATTGGCAAAAAAATGACCCTGCTCTTATCCAATGTGCAGGGTCATTTTTTATTTTTTCAGAAATTCCAGTCCGGCTGGGTGGGAATCTTCTCCACTGCCTGGCCGTCGATTTTGTCCAGACAGGAGGCAAACTCCATACCGAAGGCCCGACCGTCTACGAAAATATCAAGGAGCGGTTGGAGCACAAAGCGGCGTTCCCGGTAGCGGGGGTGGGGCACCACCAAATTCTCCGTTTGTAATTGCAGGTTGCCGGCAAAGATCACATCCACATCCAGCACCCGGGGGCCGTTCTTTACCCCGCGCACCCGGCCCAAACCGGCCTCCAGTCCCAGGCACACGCCCAGCATCTCATGCGGGTTTAGCCGGGACTCTACCAAAAAGCACACATTGTAAAAATCGTCCTGCCGGGCATAACCCACCGGCTGGGTCTGATAAACGGCAGAGGCAGACACCACATGGGTGCCCGGCACCAGGTCCAGCGCCTCTCTGCAATAAGTTAAATTGGCCAGCCGGTCGCCCAAATTGGTGCCGGCGCTGAGTACATAATACATATTACTTCCTGTCTCTGGAAATGGTGACTCCCACCCAGTCAAAATCTGCCTGAATGGGCGCCTGTGGTTTTTTTAAGGTCAAATCCACCCGCAGCACCTCCGGGTACTCGGCCAGTACCGCAGCGGTCAGATCCTCTGCGGTGCGCTCCAACAGATCATTGGTGCGCTCTGTGAACACCCGGCGCAGCGTTTTGATCACCTTGGCGTAACTGACGGTGTCCTCCACCCGGTCGCTGTGGCAGGCCTTTGCCAAATTTACATACAAATCTGCGTCAATCTCAAAGCGCTGACCCTGAATTTTCTCCTCCGGGTTCACCCCGTGATAGCCAAACAGCCGCAGACCGCGGATCAAAATTCTGTCTGTCATTTGTTCTGCACCATCACTGCGGTGCCGGTGGCGCTGACCATCAGCATATTGCCCTGACCCAGCACCTCGTAGTCGATATTGACGCCTACAACCGCATTGGCGCCCAGCCGGACAGCGCGGCTCTCCATCTCGGCCAGCGCGGCCTGACGGGCGCTTTCCAGCTCCTCCTCATACCCGGCGCTGCGCCCGCCCACAATATTGCGAATCGAGGCGCCAAAGTCCTTAATAAAATTCACGCCGTTGACCACCTGACCGGTGACAATACCCTTGTACTCCACAATCACGCCGTTCTCAACGGTAGGGGTGGTTACACTGATCATATTTTTGCTCCTTTCAAATGCTGCGCCATGAAGACGCCCTGTTTTTCCTGTTCTATATTATGCAGGCGGATGATGTCCGCACCGCCTAAAATACCCACAGTATCGGCGGCAATGTTGCCGTATGTGCGCGCCTTTGGCTCCGGCTGATCACTGCCCCGGCCGATCACCCGCTTGCGGGAGCAGCCCAGCAGCAGCGGAAAACCCGCCATTTTGTATTGGGGAATATTGGCGATCAGCGCCAAGTCCTGCTGAAAATTCTTGCCAAAGCCAATGCCCATATCCAGGCAAATTTGGCTGTCTTGCACACCCAGTGTCCGGCAGGCGGTCACGCTGTCTTCAAAAAACGCCTTTACATCCGCCGGCGTGCCCGGCCCGGCGTGCATAATCACCCAGCCGGCACCGTAGCGGCACACCACATCAGCCATTTCCGGATTGACCACACCGCTCACATCATTGATGATCTGTGCCCCGCAGCGCAGCGCCTGCGCCGCCACATAGGGGTAATACGTATCTACCGACACCGGCAGCGCCGTCTCCTTACAAAGAACGGACAGCACCGGCTCCAGCCGCGCCCATTCCTCTTTGTCTGTCACCGGGGTGTGCCCCGGGCGCGTGGACTGACCGCCAATGTCTAAAATATCCGCCCCCTGCGCCTCCAGCGCCCGGGCATGAGTCAGCGCCGTGGCCGGGTCCAGCCAGTCGCCCCCGTCGGAAAAGGAGTCCGGGGTCACATTTACAATACCCATCAGCAAAACCTTGCTGCCGTATTCAATCTCTTTCTCTCTGCAATGCCAAACAGCCATAGTTACTCCTTACTTGGTCAGCAGTGCCAGCGCCTCGGCGCGGGTGCGCGCGTCCGTTTTCATAATGCCCCGCAAAGCGGAGGTTTGGGTGTTACTGCCGGCAGCCTTGGCGCCACGCATATTCATACACATATGCTCCGCCTCTAAGATCACTGCCACGCCCTTGGGGCGAAGCTCCTCGTTCAAAAAGTCCGCCACATCGTGGGTCAGTCGCTCCTGCACCTGGGGACGGCGGGCAAAGCAGTCCACAATGCGGGCAAACTTGGATAGACCGATAATGCGGTTGTCTGCCGGAATATAGGCAATATGGGCCTTGCCCACAAAGGGCAGCAGATGGTGCTCGCACATAGAGGCAAAGGGAATATCCCGCACGATCACCATTTCATCGGTGCTTTTTTCTTCAAAAAATTTTAAGTGCTGACGCGGGTCCGTTTCCAGTCCGGCAAACACCTCGGCGTACATATCCGCCACGCGGCGTGGGGTCTCTACCAGTCCCGGGCGGTCCGGATCCTCGCCCACGGCCAGCAAAATCTCCCGCACAGCGGCTTGCAATCTTTCTTTATCCATTGTCTATTCTCCTAAAATCCGGCACAGACGGCCCATTGCGGCGCTTTTGCCGTAAAAGCAGTGTGTACCCGTTATTTGCTGAAATAACCCTGTATGGTGCTTTTATCACGGGCTGTTAAGGCATTGCCGTTGTATTCCGGCTCCACATTGTAGGCATTCACGCCGTTTTTGGTGCCGGTAAGCACCTTGATATTGTCGCTGCGACCGGAAAAATCACGCACGGTCAGATTGGTACGCGCCAGGGTCACAAAATTCCGGAACAACTCGTCTTTCTCCGTGCCGTTGTCTGCACTGAACAACATATTCAGCGCCGCCAGACCTAAATCGTTGGCAGACTTTAAGTCCTTTTCCTCCAAAAAATAGCGCCACAAAGCAGTAAAGCGCTTGCCGTTCAGACTGGCCTCGCCGGCGCTGATCCGCAAACTGAACGGATCTGCCGCGGTGGTATTGCGGTACTTAACATCCGCTGCAAGAGGATAATTTACCTCCCCTAAATCATCAAAGAATGACGCAAAATCCGTAACGGTCATTACAATGTAAAAATCCGGCTTGATCCCGGTGGCTGTCTCCGTCATCTGTACCAAGCTGTTGATTCCGCCGCTGTTGTAAACGCCTGCTAAGGTGCTGCCCTCTGCGGTGGTTTGGGGCAGCAGATTGCAAATTTTATAAGACACGCTGTCCATATCCGTTTGGATCAGCACAGCCGCATACAAATTTTGATTATCTTTGCCGGTAAGTGCCAGCAGATAATTGGTTTTTCCGCTGACCCGTGGCAGTTCCGGCGGGGCGGTGGTATCATCGGCTGTTTGGGAAATTGCTACCGTTTGGTCCGGGGCAAAAAACTTCTTGGCGGAAAAATCATTTTTGGCCCCTACATAGACCACAACCACCACAGACACCAGGAGCACAGCTGCCAAAATACCCAGGAGAATATGCTGTTCCCGATCTGCCCCGGTGCGAGACTTGGAAAGATAAATATCGCCCCGGTTTTTAAAGATCTTCATAAGGGGGTGCTCCTTTCTGTCTTAATATGCTTATTATACAGGATCGCACCCGCCGGTGCAAGGTGCACCGGCACATTTTTATTGTTCAGCATCTGTACCAAATCCACGCTGAAGAAATTCGTTATCGTGCCCGGATTTTATATTATAGAATATCTACTCTATATTATATATATAATATATATATTTTTACAATAAGTATTGATTATAATCATAAATACTGCTATAATAGATTCTGTATTCTGGCGTCGTGGCGAAAGGCGGCTCCGGTGCCCCAACCACGACCATTATGAGATTTGTGAAGTACCCTTAAGGAGAAGATATGGATTCCATAAATGAAATTTGGATGGCTGTTTTAAATTACATGAAGCCCCAGGTTAGCGAGACTGCCTACAGAATGTGGCTGCAGGATCTGATTTTAAAGAACCTGGACGGCAAGTGTGCTGTGGTGGAATGTAACAACCAAATGAAATACAATATTGTCAGCGAGCAGTATAAAGAACCGTTGGAAGCGGCATTTGAAGAAGTGATCGGCTTTCATGTTACGGTAGAGATCACAACCCGGGACAATACGCCTAAAGAAGAAGTAAAGCCCAAGGATACCCATCTGTTGCCCACGGAGCAGCCGGGGGATATTCATACTTTTGATACCTTTATTGAGGGCTATTCCAACAAATTTGCTTACCGTGCAGCTATGGCAGTGGCAAAGGATCCGGGCGGTGTCAGCAGCCAAACTAACTATAACCCGCTGTTTATTTACGGTCCCTCCGGACTGGGCAAGACCCACCTGCTTAACGCCATTTGGCACGAAATTCAAGACAATTTTCCGGAAAAGCGTATTCTTTATGTAAAGGCGGAAAGCTTTGGCAACGAATTTGTAATTGCCTTGCAGCGGCACACTACCGATGACTTCCACGACAAATACAGAAAAAATATTGATGTACTTTTGGTGGATGATATTCAGTTTTTAGCCGGGAAAGAATCCATTACTGAGGAGTTCTTTCACACCTTCTCTGCACTGAAGGACGCAGGCAAGCAAGTGGTCATTACCTCTGACCGGGTGCCGAAAGACATTCCCATGATTACCGACCGATTGAAAACCCGGTTTGAAAGCGGTCTGCTGGCGGACATTAACCCGCCGGAATTTGAGACCCGCTGTGCCGTCATTAAGCGCAAGGCGGAAATGCTGGATTTTGACATTCCCCAAGAAGTTGTAGAATATATTGCAAAAAATGTAAAAAACAATATTCGCCACCTGGAGAGCGTGACAAAAAAATTGCAGGCCATGCAAAACCTGTTTAACCAAAAGCCCACCATTGCCGGGGCACAGACGGTGATTAAAGATATTATTGAGGACAGCCAGCCCCTACCGGTCACCATTCAAAGAGTGGTAGACGAGGTGAGCCGGGTTACCGGCATCTCTGAGGAAGAGATTTACAGCACCAAGCAACAAGCAGCCGTAACGCATGCCCGCAAGATTACCTTTTATGTGATCCGGGAAGTAACCGGTATGAGCTATGTGTCGATCGGCAAAGAATTTAAAAAAGACCACTCCACCATTATGTACAATGTGAACAGTATTGAAAAGGCCATGAAAAAGGACTCTCGCCTGGCTCGCCAGGTCAACGACATTGTCAACAACATTAACCAACACAAGGATAATCAGTAAGACAAAAATACGCGCCTTACAAACCAAAATTTTCAACATTTTTTTCATTTTACACAAAGAAAATTTGCACACCCCTTGTGAAAGACAAAATCTTTCCACATCTTCAACAAATTTTCAAAATCCGGGCGTGGAAGAAAAAGGCGCCAAAAATCCCGCGGTTGACCGCACTTTTGCCGCTTTCCACACTTTCACCGCCCTATACTACTACTACTAAAACCCATACTGTAATAGGAAACGGAGGGAGCGAATTTTATGAAATTCACCTGCAACGCCAGAGAACTGAATACTGCCTGCAATAATGTAATGCGCGCAGTCAGTACCAAAATGACCGTACCCACCATTGAGGGTATTTTAATGGAATGCGGCAGCGATACGCTGAGCCTTACCGGCTATGACTTTGAATTTGGCATCAACACCACCTTGCAAGCCAGCGTTACCGAACCGGGTGCCATAGTAATCAATGCCAAAGTGCTTTGCAATATTATCAAGGAGCTGACGGCAGAGACGGTAACCTTTGACATCAGCGGCACTTCTGTTTCCATTATTTGCGGCGCTGCCCAATATGCCATTACCGGTATTGATGCAGACGATTATCCGGAGCTGCCCAGCGTCAGCGGCGGCTATCCTCTGTTCTTAAATCAGAACCTGTTGCAAAAGATGGTACAGCAGACGCTGTTTGCGGTGGCAGACAGCGAAGCCTCTAAGCCGGTGCACACAGGGCTTAAATTTGAAATGAGCCTGAACCAGCTGCGCCTGATCGGCGTAGACGGTTACCGCTTGGCTATTCGCACGGAAACCGTAAAATATGACGGCGAGGATATTAGTTTTATCGTACCCAAAAAGACGGTACGGGAGCTGATCAAGCTGCTGAACCCGGAGGAGGACGAAAATATTTCCGTCTCCGTAGGCAAGCGACATATTGTATTTGAAGTGGGGCAGTACAGCATTATCAGCCGGTTGCTGGAAGGCGAATTCTTAGATTATAACGCCGCAGTGCCTAAAAGCAGTAACACCACGGTGCTTATTAACACCGAGGACGCCATTCACTGCATTACCAGTACCATTCCGGTCATTGAAAATAACCAAAAGAACCCCATTCGCTGCCTGTTTGATGCAGACGAAATGCGGGTATCCACTGTGTCCGGCCTGGGCCGGGTGGTAAACTACACCCACGCCAATGTAAGCGGCGACCGGGTGGAAATCGGCTTTAACTCCAAATATGTGCTGGACGCACTGAACGCCGCAGACACCGATCAGGTACGCATTGAGTTGTCCGGCCCGGTTAGCCCGGTGAAGGTGCTGCCGATGACCGATGACAGCTTCCTGTTCTTGGTGCTGCCTATGAGGCTGAAAAATGAAGCTTAATGTAAATATCAAACCCCACCGGCAAGAGACGGTGACCATTAGCACCCCTTTTATCCGGCTGGACGCGCTGCTGAAATTCAAAGGCGAGGCGGAAACCGGCGGTCAGGCTAAGCAAATGATCCAGGACGGACTGGTGAAAGTGAATGGGGAGACCTGTACCGCAAGAGGCAAAAAAATCAAGCCCGGCGATGTGGTGGTCATCCACGGCACCGATTATACCATACAGCAATGAAGATAGAACGCATGGGTATTGACGCCTACCGCAATTTGGAACACCTGGTGTTGGATTTTGACGATGTAAATGTAATCTACGGCGAAAATGCCCAGGGTAAGACCAATTTGATTGAAGCGGTGTACCTATTTACCGGCGCTAAAAGTTTTCGTGGCGCCCGGGACAGCGAGCTGGTACAGTTTGGCAAAGAACAGGCACAGCTGCAAATTCATTTTGTCAGCGGTAATCGACCCCAAACGGCCATGTTACAGATCAAAAAACGCCGCAGCGCCACCTTAAACGGTATTGCCAAGGCCTCTGCCGCCGCACTGGGGGAGGAGATCAAGGCGGTGGTGTTCAGCCCCGCCCATTTGACCATGATTAAAGACGGCCCGGCAGAACGGCGCAAGTTTTTAGATCTTGCACTGTGCCAAATCCGTACAGGATATAAAAAATTGCTCAGCGACTACAACCGCAGTTTGGCTCAGCGGAATATGCTGCTGCGAGATATTGCGGCAGGTAAAATGAGCGCCGACACCCTGTTTATTTGGGACGGCAATCTGGCTCGTGCCGGGGCAAAAATCATTTATCAGCGCCGTGCCTATGTGGCTGCGCTGGAAGAACCGCTTTCCCGTATTCACACCGGTCTGTCCGGCGGGCGGGAGCAGATCGGCGCCCGACTGCAAGGCGCTTTTGAGTACGGTGATTTGGCCGTAGAAGAACTGGAACGGCGGCTGCTCTCTCTGCTGGAAAGTGCCCGCAGCGAGGATATTTACCACCGGGCCACCACCGTTGGACCCCACAGAGATGATTTGGATATTACCTTAAACGGTATCTCTGCCCGAAAGTACGGCAGTCAGGGGCAGCAGCGCAGTTGTGTGCTCTCCCTAAAACTGGCGGAGGCGGAAATTCTGCAACAAAAAACAAATGAAGCCCCTATTGCCCTGCTGGACGATGTAATGAGCGAGCTGGACGAAGGGCGGCAAGATTATATTCTCAACCACATGAAGGGTATGCAGTTGTTTATCACCTGCTGTGATGCGGGCACCATCTTGCGTGGCACCCGGGGCAAAACCTTTCATATTGAAAACGGCAAGGTGGTGAACTGATGCTCCTGCACATTGGCGGCGACACAGTGGTGCGTACCGGCGATATTATTGGTATTTTTGATATGGATACCTCCACGGTAGGCAAGGCCACCCGAGATTTTTTAACCAGGGCAGAGCAGCAAAAGCGGGTGCAGTATGTAAATTACGACCTGCCCAAAAGCTATGTGCTTACCAAAGAAACGGTGTATATCAGTCCCCTGAATGTAAGCACGCTGATCAAACGATGGAAATAACCCATTTTCGATAGAATACGGACACAGGCACCGCACCTGCCCACAGTGCGGAGGACGCCTTTGTGGGCAGAAAGGCAGAAGTTATGGCTGAAGAAGAAAAGACTGTTTTGGAAGAAGCGGATATGGACACCGTTGTAACGGAAGAATATTCCGCAAAAGATATTCAGGTGCTGGAGGGCCTGGAGGCCGTCCGCAAGCGCCCGGGTATGTATATCGGCTCCACCGGCCCCCGAGGTCTGCACCACCTGGTGTATGAGATTGTGGACAACTCCATTGACGAGGCACTGGCCGGGGTCTGCACCCACATTGAGACGGAGATTTTGCCCGGTAATGTGATTAGCGTGCGGGATAACGGCCGTGGTATTCCCACCGGCATTAACGAAAAGACCGGTCTGCCTGCTGTAACGGTGGTGCTCACCGTGCTCCACGCCGGCGGTAAGTTCGGCGGCTCCGGCTACAAGGTTTCCGGCGGTCTGCACGGCGTAGGTTCCTCTGTGGTAAATGCTCTGTCCCAGTGGCTGGAGGTAGAGGTGACCCAGAACGGCCATGTGTACGCCCAGCGCTTTGAGCGCGGCAAGCCGGTGGATGACCTGCATATTATTGCCGATCGGGAGGGGCACGGTACCCTCATTCGCTTCCAGGCGGACCCGGAGATTTTCTCCGAGACCACCGAGTACGAGTACGATGTACTGGCCCGCCGTCTGCGGGAGCAGGCGTTCCTAAACGCGGGGCTGTCCATTACGCTGACGGATAAGCGGGGCGAAGAGCCGGTAGCCGAGGAATTCTGCTACGAGGGCGGTATTCGGGAATTTGTAAAATACATCAACACCACCCGGGGACTAAATCCCATTCAGGACGAAGTAATCCACATCTCCACGACCAAGGACGACCGCAGTGCAGAGGTGGCGCTGTGCTATACGGACAGCTATAATGAGACCCTGCTGTCCTTTGCCAACAACATAAATACCATTGACGGCGGTACCCACGAGACCGGGTTCAAAACCGCCCTGACCCGGGTGTTTAACGACTACGGCAAAAAGTTTAATATTCTGAAAGAAAATGACAAGAAGCTCTCCGGCGACGATGTGCGCGAGGGGCTGACTGCCGTCATCAGCGTGAAGCTTACCGAGGCCCAGTTTGAGGGCCAGACCAAGGGCAAGCTGGGCAATACGGACATTACCGGCCTGGTTAGCTCCCTGGTATATGACAAGCTAATGACCTATTTTGAGGAGAACCCGGCGGTAGCCAAGGCACTGCTGTCCAAGTCCCTGGACGCTTCTCGCGCCAGAGAGGCAGCCCGCAAGGCCAGAGATAACGCCCGTAATAAGACCGGGCTGGAAAGCAGCAAGCTGCCGGGCAAGCTGGCGGACTGCTCCTCCAACGACCCCTCCCTGTGCGAAATTTACATCGTCGAGGGTGATTCCGCCGGCGGCTCCGCCAAGGACGGACGGGACCGTGCCCACCAGGCCATTCTACCCCTTTGGGGTAAAATGCTGAATGTGGAAAAGGCACGGCTGGACAAGGTTTACGGCAATGAAAAACTGATGCCTGTGGTGACCGCCCTGGGCACCGGCATCGGCGAGGACTTTGACATTACCAAGCTGCGCTACCACAAGATCGTGATTATGGCCGATGCGGATGTGGACGGCGCACATATTCGTACCCTGCTGCTGACCTTCTTCTTCCGCTATATGAAGCCCTTAGTTGAGGGCGGCTACATTTACCTGGCCCAGCCCCCGCTGTTTAAGGTGCAAAAGGGCAAAAAATTCAAGTATGCCTTTAGCGACGAGGAGAGGGACCGGCTCATTGAAGAAATGGGCGGCCAGTGCGACATTCAGCGATACAAAGGTTTGGGTGAGATGGACCCGGAGCAGCTGTGGGAGACCACGATGGATCCGGAATTTCGCATTATGCTGCGGGTGACCGTAGAGGACGCCCAGCAGGCGGACGAAACATTCTCTATTTTAATGGGCGATAATGTTGAACCCCGCCGTGAATTTATTGAAAAGAATGCAAAATATGTACAGAATCTGGATATTTAATTGCAAGTAAATGCCTACCCCGGCGGGGTTCAAACGACGCTCCGCGGGCTGGCGCAGCCGGGCTGCGGGAGAACGCTCCGGTGGAGCGTTTGATAGCGGCGTGCACCAACTGTGCTGTGGCAAAAGCCCCCTGGCGGATCAAAAGCAAAATATGTACAGAATTTGGACATTTAATTGCAAGTAACCGCCTACCCCGGCGGGAGCAAGCCCCCGCCCTACGATTATATTGTGGGGTCCCCGAAAAGGCAGAAGCCTTTTTGGGGAGAGGAGACATTACGGAATGCGCGCGGGGTGGATTTTGTTAAAAATCCGCCACAAGCAATATGGAGTCAATGTCGACGAGGTAGGGGCGGATATTATCCGCCCGCAAATCCCTCAGTTAGCTGCGCTGACAGCTCCCTTTACAAGGGAGCCTAAGAAGATGTAACCGATAAGCCTCCCTTGTAAAGGGAGGGGGACCGCCGTAGGCGGTGGAGGGATTATTGTAGAAACCAACCCCATTCTCCCAAACAAAGGAGAACACCATGACCACATTTGAATTCAAAATGACGCCACGGGCGTATTACGCCGGGTGGCGGGTGCTGCAACGGCAGCAGCTGCGGATGCAATGGGTGTTTTGCGCCCTGTGTGCGGTGCTGGCAGTGGCGGGTATTTTGCTGTATTTTCTGCTGCAAGATGTAGAAGAGACGGCGATACTCCCGGCGCTGAGCGGTATTGTAGCAGCCATGGCTGTGCTGCTGCCCTGGGTGCGGCGCAGTTCAGTGCTGCGGGAGTTTGGCAACTCTCCCACACTGACCCAGCCCTTTACCCTTCGGCTGGAGGAGCAGGCGCTGCAGGTGTGGAGCAAATTTGAGCAGTACACCCTGCCTTGGCAGGGAATCACCTACGCCAAAGAGACCAAGGACTATATTATTCTCATCGGGTGCTACCGTATGGGGCTGTTTGTGATTGAAAAAGCAGACTGTGACCCGGCGGATCTGAACGCGCTGCTCAGCGCCCTGCACGAGAAGGCACCGGCCTTTGGAGGTGCAAAATGATTGAAGTGAACTACTGCTTAGAAGCCATGGATTTTGCCGATATGGCGGCGCTGCGCCAGCGGCTGACCCGCATAACCCCCATTCTCTTTTTTGCAGCTGTTGGATTTGGCTGTGCGGTGGCGGGCTTTAGTGCCCGGTCCCATCGGCCCGCCGTTGCGCTGGCGGCCTGTTTGCCCCTGTTGGCCATGGGCGCTTTGCTGCTGTGTCGGGATCCACTGTCCCGGCGGATGTATACCCGCCTGTGCAAGGCACATCCGTCTCTGACTGCGCCGGTGCAAATGCGCATTACCGGCACGGAGGTGGAGTGGACCATGCCCGGGGAAAAGCCGGATCAGTGCGAAATTCACGCTGTGTACCCTATGGCCATGTTCGGCGCCGTATTTGAAACCGGGCGGCTGTTTGCCTTTGCCATTCCCGGCACCGTTACGCTGCTGCTGCCCAAGCGGGCACTGCCGGAGAGCGAACTGCCCCGGCTGCGGGAAATGCTGCAAAACACCGCTTATTATAAATTGACCAAGTAAAACCTGCCGGGCTGTGGCCCGTATTTAGGAGATGAATGCCAATGGATAACAATGAGATCCGGTATGACAATCAAAAGATCGTAGATGTAGAGATTAACAAAGAGGTGCGCAAGGCCTTTTTAGACTACTCTATGAGCGTGATCGTCAGCCGCGCCCTGCCGGATGTGCGGGACGGGCTGAAGCCGGTACACCGCCGTATTCTTTACACCATGTTTGAGAACAACCTGTACCCGGATCGGGCGTACAGAAAGTGTGCAGACACCGTAGGTACCGTGCTGGGTCGTTACCACCCCCACGGCGACGCCTCTGTGTATGATGCCATGGTGCGATTGGCCCAAACCTTCTCCATGCGCTACACGCTGGTAGACGGTCACGGCAACTTTGGTACCGTAGACGGCGACCCGGCCGCTGCATACCGATACACCGAGAGCCGAATGAGCAAGATCAGCATGAAAATGCTGCAAGATATTGACAAGGACACGGTGGATTTTGCCTCCAACTACGATGACCGACTGAAAGAGCCGGTGGTACTGCCGGCCCGCTATCCCAATTTGCTGGTGAACGGCTCCAGCGGCATCGCCGTAGGTATGGCCACCAACATTCCGCCCCACAATCTGCGGGAAGTGATTGACGGTATGTGTTGCCTGATCGACAACCCGGATGCCGGATTGCCGGAGCTGATGCAGCACATTAAAGGTCCGGACTTCCCCACCGCCGGTATCATTATGGGTGCTCGGGGCATTCGCCAGGCCTATGAGACCGGCCGAGGCAAGATCTATCTGCGTGCTCGGGCAGAGATCGTAGAGAGCAAGGGCGACCGCTACAAGATCGTGGTTACCGAGCTGCCCTACCAGGTGCGCAAGGCGGCGCTGATTGCCAGCATTGCCGAGCTGGCCCGAGACAAGAAGATCGAGGGCGTGGCGGACATTAAGGACTTCTCCTCCCGTAAGGGTATGCACATTGAGATCACCGTTAAGCGGGACGCCAATGCCCAGGTGGTGCTCAATAACCTGTACAAGATGACGCAAATGCAGGTAACCTTCGGTGTGATTATGTTGGCGCTGGTAGACGGCGTGCCCCGCATTCTTTCCCTGAAGGAAATGCTGCAAAATTACATCTCCTTCCAGGAAGAGATCATCACCCGCCGCACCCGCTATGATTTGAAGAAAGCCCAGGATCGCGCCCATATCTTAGAGGGTCTGGCCCGTGCCATTGATATTGTGGACGAGATCATCGCCACCATTCGCGGCTGCAAGGGCGGCCAAGCCGAGGCCAAGCAGGAATTGATGGCCAAGTACGACTTTGACGAGCCACAGGCTGCGGCCATTGTGGCGTTCCGTTTGGGTCAGTTGGCCGGACTGGAAATTGAAAAGATCCGCACCGAGTTGGGCGAGCTGCACATCAAGATTGCCGATTATCAAGACATTCTCAGCAGTGAGACCCGGGTGTTAGAGATCGTAAAGGAAGAGGCCCGCGCCATCGGCGACAAATTCGGCGACGAACGGCGTACCGAGATTACCGCTGCCTCCGGCGATGTGGATGACGAGGACCTGATCCCGGTAGAGGACTGCATGCTCACCCTGACCACCATGGGGTATATGAAGCGCCAGACGGTAGATACTTATAAGGCACAGAACCGCGGCGGCAAAGGCATTATGGGCATGAGCCGCAGAGAGGAAGATGTGGCCAAGACCATGTTTACCTGCTCCACCCACGACTACATTATGCTCTTTACCAACAAGGGCAAGGTGTTTAAGATGAAGGGATACGAGATCCCCGCCGCCTCCCGTACCAGCAAGGGTATGAATGTGGTGAACCTGCTGCCTCTGGAAAATGAGGAGCAGATCAGCGCTATGGTGCGGGTGCCGGACAGCGAAGAGCGCCAGTACCTGTGCATGGTTACCAAGAACGGTGTGATCAAGCGCACGGAGATCAGCCAGTACGATCATATTCGCAAAACCGGCATTATCGCCATCAATTTGGACGAGGGCGACGAACTGAGCTGGGTGGAGATCACCGACGGCAACCGCAATCTGATCGTGGCTACCCACGATGGTATGAGCATTTGCTTTAAGGAGAGCGACGCCCGCCTGATCGGCCGTACCGCCCGCGGCGTGCGCGCCATTCAGCTGGCAGAAGGCGACTATGTGGTTGGCTTTGCCGTGGCCCTGGAGGACACCCGCCTGCTCACCGTCAGTGAGACCGGCTACGGCCGCAAGAGCAACTTTGACGACTACCGGGTGCAGTCCCGTGCCGGCAAGGGTCTGATCAACTACCATACCGAGACCTACGGCAAGGTGGCCATGATCGCCCCGGTGCGCGAGGACCAGGATATTATTATGATCTCCCAGGAAGGCATTGTCATTCGCACCCCTGTGGATCAGATCTCTGCCTTTAAGCGCCCGGCCAAGGGCGTAAGGGTGATGCGTACCACAGACGAGGACAAGGTGGTTACCCTGTCCGTGGTGGAGCACATGGAGCCGGAGAAAACGGACGACACCCCGGAGGGTGACGACACAGAAACCCCGGCATCTGCCCCGGAAACCGCAGAATAATAGACACTTAACCGTCTGTGTGTTCACAAAGCACAAGATTTTACAAATTTTTTATTGTAATGACATAAAAAATGAAGTATAATTGTGGCTATGCTTTGGGGCACACAGGCGCTTTTGTTTTTTGTGCTGTCGGTCCCAACGGAACTACCTGCAAAAAGAGGAGATCTTTTTCATGGCAAAAGACTATAATATTGACGATATTTTGTCCGAGGTAAAGCAGCGCCGGGCAGAGCAGGAAAGCAACTTAAAGTCTGCGCCTGCGCCCAAGGCTGCGCCTGTACAGACGGACGCCAATCGAGAAGCCTACGCCGGTAAACTGGTGGAGGAGCTGCTGGGTCCGGAAAAACCCGCTGTAAAGCCGGAACCGAAGGAGAAAAAAACAGCAGCGCCGCAGCCGCCGAAAGCAGCGCCGCAGCCCACTCCGGCACCCCGGGAGAAAGCGGAGCCGCAGCAAAAAGCTGCCCCTGCGCCGGAAGCCAAACGGGCACCCAAACCCGCCGCACCCAAGGCAGACACTGCCGATGTGCCGGTGCAGCAGGTGCGCCGCAAGCTGCAACCCCCGCCCCCGGCATACGAAAATCGGGATCGCACCGTGACCCCGGACAAGCCGAGCCAAAAGCCGGAAAACCAGCCCCCGCTGAAGCCGGCAAACCTGAGCCACCAAGCCACGGACGAGATGATTGATTTGTTCTCTCTCTCCGGCAAGGCGGAGAATGCACCGGCGGCAGCGGACAAAAAGCGCAAAAGAGGCAAAAAGCAAAAAGATCCCAACGCTATGCCCTGGCGCAAGACCAAAAAGGGCAAAATTTCCATTGCCATTATTGTTGTGCTGGCTGTGCTGATTGTGGCCGGCGGCGTTTTTGCCGTGTGCTATGTAAACGGTCTGTTGGGTAAGTTCACCGACGAAGCAGACGATTACCAAAAGACGGACACCTCCTACCACGGTATGGATTTCTTAAAAGAGAACTTTCCGGAGATCAAGGAGCCGTCTGCGGCAGACGCTACGACCTATAAAGAATATTTGAAAAACTGGTACAAAAACGGCGATCCGGTCAGCTCTACCCATGTAAAGAATATTTTGCTCATCGGGGAGGACACCCGGGAGGAGCAGATCAGCGACACCTCTCGTGCCGACTCTGCCATTATCGCCAGCGTCAATATCGACACCGGCAAGATCACCCTGACCTCCGTACTGCGCGATTTGTATGTGTACTTTGAGGCGAACGGTGAGGGCCAGTATGACAAGATCAACGGCGCTGCCTCCATGGGCGGCATGAAGGAATATATCAAAACCGTGGAGCGTTACTATAAGATCCAGATCGACAACTACGCGGTGGTGAACTTTGCCAGCTTCCCCAAGATCATTAACAGCCTGGGCGGCGTGACCATTACCATTACCGATCGGGAGATCAACGAGATCAACAACCACCCCAAGCGCTACGGCAATGTGTATATCGAGAAGAGCTACGAGGGCACCGAGGGTAAGCAGAAGCTGGACGGTAAGCAGGCGCTGGCCTACTGCCGTATTCGTAAGATTGACACGGATAACGCCCGCGCCGATCGGCAAAAGACCGTGCTGCTTCAGGTGTTTAAGAAGATGAAAGGCTCTTCCACCACCGAGCTGCTGAAAGTGGTCAACGACCTGGTGGGCTATGTGTACACCGGGTACAGCAAAAAGGAACTGTTGAGCCTGGCCACCTACGCGCTCTCTAACGGCTGGATGAATTATGAGACCCAGACATTTTCTGTGCCTACGCCGGATCATGCCCGCGGCGGCACCTACCTGATCGGTCCAACTCAGCTGACCCCCAGCCGCTCCGGCGGTGGGCTGTGGCTGTGGAAGTCAGATATTCCCCAGGACGCCTACGACCTGCAAATGAAGATCTACGGCAAGAGCAATATTAAGTTGGCGGAGAACCGCTGCGATTATTGCAACCTGCTGTAACGGCAGAATAAACAGAAGAAGAAATATAAAAAAAGCACCCCACCGGGGTGCTTTTTTGATAATGATTTTATGTAAATGCGGGCGGCAGTAAATGCGGGCGGCAGATTGCCGCCCCTACGAGTAAATAGATGTTAAAAAACATAAAAGACCGCAGGCGTTTTGGTAACCGGTGGACCGTAGGGGCGGATACCATCCGCCCGCGTGATCCCAACATTTTTTATTTATCAAATTCCATTTTGTAGGGTGCGATGCCCGATCGCACTGTTAAATGCCGTCACAAAATCTTAGTCCTCTACCTGCTCTAACTGAGCCATAGGAATGGGGGCGGTGTCCTCCACTTGCATTTTATTGGCGCGCATCCACAGGGCCGGGTCCAGGTGTAGCTTGTAGCCAAAGCCCGGGTCCGTCTGCCAGTTGGCCATGGCTGCCTCCGGCAGGCCGTAGCAGGTGAGCAGGGTCATCATGACCCCGGCGTGGCACACCAGGGCGATCCGCCGGGTGCCGGTTTGGACACAGCCGGAGATCACTTTTTCAAAAGCGGCGCACACCCGGTGCATAAACTGGGCATTGGTCTCGCCGTACGGCGGGCTTGCCTGCATATCCCCTTGCAGCCAGTCCCGAAAGTCCAGGTTGTCCTGCAATTCCGCAGCGGTCTTGCCCTCAAACTCGCCGAAGTTATATTCCTTAAAATCCTCAATGGTAATCAAATTGTTACGGGGAAAGAGAATGGCGGCGCTGTCCTTGCACCGCTTTAAGGGGGAGGTAAACACCGCGTCCACCTCCGGGTACGGGTACTTGCCCCGCAGGGTATGCAGTTGGTTAATACTATCCATAGTGAGTGGCAAATCCGTCTGCCCAATATACTGTGCGTTTAGGTTGCCTTTGGTGAGCCCATGTCGAAAAAGATAAACCGTGTATGACTTCAATGCAAAATCCTCCTGAACAACGGCGATAGCCGACGAAACATTACAAATTGTTGACAGAATAAAATAGCCCTTTACAAAGAGTATAAGCTGATATATAATACTCGTTGTAATATTTTTGGGAGTGAATGAACAAATGGAGATCCAAAACGAGAACCTGGAACAGGTCAAAGAAGAGTTCAAGGACCTGAAAGGGCGGGCCAAAGCCGCCAAGCGCGCCATGCGCCAAAGCAAAGCCGACAAGGCGGAGAAAAACAGCAAGTTCGCCGCCACCCTGAGCCAGCTGCGTCGGGAGCGGGGTATCAGCCAAAAAAAAGCCGCCGGCGATTTGGGGATCAGCCAGGCACTGCTGTCCCATTACGAAAAAGGCATTCGGGAGTGCGGGCTGGACTTTGTGGTCAAGTGCGCCGACTACTACGGCGTAACCACCGACTACCTGCTGGGGGTGTCTGCCAGCCGCAACGGACTGGATCCGTCCGTGTATGCCAGTTTGGGTGCAGAGGACGATGATATGCCCCTGAGCACCCTGAGCCAAGCCACCCGTATTTTGCTGGATACGGCAGCCGCTGCCTCTCGCGGGGGCGCTGCCCGGTATATTTATGATTACTATATGCTCAGCCTGTACCGAGGTGCGCTGACGATGGCTAAGGCCGGTATTTTGCCCAAAGAGATGTTCAAGCTGGACTACAATCTGGGTCGTGAATTGGCCTCTGCTGCCTTGGCAGTGCAGGACGCCCGCTTTGTGTTTATTGAGGACAAAAGCCGCACCGGCTCCGATGTGCCGGAAAAGACGGCGCTGCATACCATCATTGCCGAGGCGGAAGAATATATCCTGAATAATTTTGTGATCGAGTGATCAGAACAGGCTCTCCTGGGTTTGCTCCCCCGCCACAAATCGCGTTAAGATCGTCGCAGACAGTTCTGCGGCGATTTTTTTGAATGTGGGATAATCCATGGCTGCGTTTTCGTCGCCGCCGTCGCTGATGGCGCGCATTACCGCAAAGGGCACCCCGTTGGCAGCACAAACCTGACCCACGGCGCCGCCCTCCATCTCGCCGCACAGGGCGTCAAACTCCCCGGCGATGGCAGACTTCAGCGCTGCGGTGCCGATAAAGGTATCGCCGCTGGCTACCGTGCCCCGATGGATACGCTCGCCGCTGTTGATGGCGGTGCGCGCCAGCCGATCGGACAGGGTTGGGTCCGTTGCCACTTTAATGGTGCCCAGGCCGTTGATAAAGCCCTTTGGCTCGCCTAAAGCGGTAATGTCAATATCGTACTGGCATACATCGGTGGCAATGACGATATTTTTAATCACTACCCGCTCACTTAGGGAGCAAGCTACGCCGATATTGATGACCCGATCCACTTGGAAACGGTCAATGAGCAGCTGGGTGCACAGGGCGGCATTTACCTTGCCCGGTGCGCACTGCACCACGGTGATTATCACGCCCTCCAGCTCGCCGGTCACGAAGTCGCAGCCTGCCGCCCGGGTGGCGACGGTGCCGGTCATCTTGTCCTTAATGGTGCGGACCTCCACATCCATTGCGCCGATAATGCCTAACATATACGGGTCTCCTTTTGCAGTAAGGGCCGCAGCAGCAGCCGAAAAATCAGGACGCCGAGCACGGCACCCAGGGTGTTTAAGATAATATCGTCCACATCCGCGTCCCCGCTTTTAGTGAGAAGCTGAAAACTCTCTACAAACACGGACAGGGCCACAGGCACCAGAGTGCCCCACAGCACCGGATGCCGCCGCACCGTGCCGCAAAGGGCCAGGGACAGGGAGGTGAAGTACAGCACATTCCCTGCCGAGTGCAGGGCGGTGGAAAAAGACAGGGTGCCGGTCTTGGCATAATACCACAGGCAGTAGATCTCGCCCCGGAAGGGTACGCTGTTGGCGGTAACGAAAATATTGCCAAAGGTGCGCAGCAGAAAAAACTGCAAGATAAAAAGAAACGCGCACAAAGGCAGATAGCCCAAGGAGAACCGGCGGTAAAACAGGGCAAAGTCCACACACGCCTTGCTGCACCGGGCGCAAATCCAGCCTGCCGCCAGCAGGGTAAACACGCTGATGAGGGTGTAAAGAAAGTGGTAGATAATGCGGCTGTCGTCCAGCCGGGCAATTAAATTTACCGTATAGCGGTCGATAAAGAACAGCACCAGCGACACCTGCATTAAAACGGCGCAGGCGGTGCCTGCAAAGCGCAGGGAGCGCTCGGTCAAAAAGTTCCACACCGTGACCGCCGCCGGGATCACAAAAGAGAGGATCAGCTTTAACCACTGGTAGCGGAAGTTGAAAAAGAACGGTGCGTGCCAGCTGTCTAAAAAGCAGCAGCCTGTAAAAAACAGCCCCAAAACCAGGGCCACACGGCTGACAGCGCGCCACGGACTTGTAGTGTGCATAGGTTCTACCCCCAACATATAGTGACATTATAATATATTATGAGAATAAAAACAAGAAGTAACAGATTTTTATTGACAACAGGGCGCATTTTATAATATAATATCAACCGCTAATGTGGATCACTATCCCACAAGCCAAAAGTCAATTCGCCTGCACTATGCCGTGCAGAGCATAAGTAAAATCAAGACCAGTTTGATTTTCAGAAACGGAGTGAATGCAAGATGAAAAGAACTTTCCAGCCTAAGAAGCGGCACGCACAGATGGAGCACGGCTTCAGAAAGAGAATGTCCACCAAGAACGGCAGAAAGGTACTGGCCCGCCGCCGTGCTAAGGGTCGCAAGTCCCTGTCTTACTAATTGACCGAACGGAGCGTATTGTGAAAAGCAGCGCCATAAAGGAGAATAAGGTCTTTCGCCGCCTGTACCACCGTGGTAAAAGCAAGGCCGGAGCCAGCCTGGTGACCTATTGTATGAAGAATCGCCGAGGTGAGACCCGGGTGGGCATTACCACCTCCAAGAAAATCGGCACCGCCGTAGAGCGCAACCGCGCCCGCCGGGTGATTCGTGCCGCCTTTTCACAGCTGGAGGACGGTGTGACCGGATGGGATCTGGTGTTCGTGGCGCGCAGCCGCACCACCAGAGTGAAGATGCAGGTGGTCCTGGCGGATATGGAAAAACAGTTGACGGCCTTAGGGGTGTTATCGCATGAAGAACATCGTTAAGAAGCTGGCCATCTTCCTGATTCGTACCTACCAGCTGACCCTCAGTCCCCGATTTTCGCACGGCGCCTGCCGCTATACCCCTACTTGCAGCCAGTATGCACTGGAGGCCATTGAGATCCACGGCGTGTGGAAGGGGTGCTGGCTGGCGTTTTTGCGTATTTTGCGCTGCAATCCTTTCTTTAAGGGCGGGTATGACCCGGTGCCCCCAAAGAAGGACAAGCCCTGCGCTCCCTGCTCTACAACTGAATCTAACGAGGACAATGCATGAACAGTATTTTATTAGCTGCCACTTCTTCTTCCGCGGGCATGGGCCTTTTTAAGCCGCTTTATTGGCTGTTCGGTGTGTGCATGGGGTTCCTGATGGATCTGCTGAACAATCAGTATTTCGTGGCCATCGTCATCTTTACGGTGGTGACCCGAGTGATCCTGCTGCCCTTTAACATCCACCAGCAAAAGACCATGGCCAAGACCGCCCGCTTGCAGCCCAAGCTGGCGAAGCTGCAGAAGAAGTACCCGGACCCTAAGGACCGGATGAAGCTCCAGCAAGAGACCCAGGATCTGTACGCCCGCGAGGGCCACAATCCCATGCAGATGGGCTGCGGACCGATGCTTTTCCAGATGGTGTTCCTGATGGGCATCATCGGGATTATTTATTATCCCCTGTCTTATGTGCTGGGGATGAAGGGCTTTGCGGATCAGTCCGCCAACATTGCGCAGGTGGTGCAGGAGCTGGGCTACAAGGGCCAGTATTTGCAGCTGGGTATTTTGGAGAATTTCGGCACCTATAAGGACACTTTGGTTGAGAAATTCCCCACCCTGTTTACTGCGGACAACTGCGCCGCTATTCAGGCGTACCGCGACGGTATGGTGATCGGTAATTTGGATATGACCGCCATTCCCCACTGGAAAGACGGGATCATTATTATCGTTCCCCTGCTTTGCCTGGTGACCTCCCTGGCCTCCACCCTGGTGTCTACCATGATCCAGAAGAAGAACAATCCGGCAGCCGCACAGCAGACCAGCCAGATGCTGATTATGATGCTGATGATGCCGTTCTTCTCCTTTTACATTTCGTTTAAGGTACCGGCAGCGGTCGGTTTTTACTGGATCATCTCCAACCTGGTGGCCATTGTGCAGCAGCTTTTCCTGGCCAAGTTCTTCCCGCCGAAGCGCAGCCAGGCCAGACTGATGCTGGAGAACACCATTTACCGGCGCTCCAGAGAAGCGAACATCAAAAAAATGAAATAACACGACCCCCCGGGTCACCGGGAGGATAAGTCGGAGGAAAGCATGTTAAAAGAATTTGAAGGCAGAGGCAAGACCCTGGAGGAGGCTCGCAACGCGGCCCTCATCGGTCTGAATGCGCCCGCCTCGGCAGATGTGCATGTGGAAGTGGTACAGATGCCGAAGAAGAAGGTGCTTGGCCTGTTTGGCGGCAGCGACGCTGTGGTCAAGGTCAGCTACGACGACGGCAAGCGGGAAAAGAAGCCCCAGCCCCGCCGCGAAGCACCGGCGCAGCCCAAAAAGCAGGCGCAGCGCAGCGACAAGCCCCAAAAGGCAGAGAAGCAGAGCGCGCCCCGTGCTGCCAAGGCAGACAAGCCTCGTGCACCTAAGGCGGACAAACCCGCCCGTGCACCCAAAGCAGATAAACCCCGAGAGAAGGCAACCGTGCAGCTTAGCGACGCAGATCTGAACAGCGCCTGCCTGTACTTAAAGCGCCTGATTGAGGGCCTGCAAGTGGAGGATCCCCAGGTGGCCGGCATTCTGAAGGACGGCCTGGTGGAGATCACCATTGACTGCGAGGATTACGGTATTATCATCGGCCACCGGGGCGAGACCCTGGACGCCCTGCAATATCTGACCTCTTTGCAGATCAAAAAGCAGACTGATAAGTATGTGCGTGTGGCCCTGAATGTGGGCAACTACCGGGAAAAGCGCCAGGAGACCTTGAAGAACCTGGCCAAGAAAAACGCGGCCTATGTGCTGCGCACCGGTAAGCGCTACACCTTTGAGCCTATGAATCCCTATGAGCGGCGCATTTTGCACACCGCCATTCAGGAGGTAGAGGGTGTGACCTCTCGCTCCATCGGTGTGGATCAGAACCGTCGCGTGGTGCTGGAGCCGGAAGGCGGCGTGACCAACACCGGCAGTGATCGGGAGCGCTACAACCGTGGCAGTCGCGGCGGTCGTCGCGGCGGCAATCGTTCTGCCGGCAGCAAGCCTGCGGCAGCCCCCAAGGCAGACCGGGCAGACTTGCCCAAGTTCGGCAAAATCGAAGTGCCGAAAAAGGAGACCCCCGCTGAGGAAGCAGCCCCTGCTGCACCTACGGCGGAATAAGTCCAAATACCAACGGCGGAACCGCAGGGCAACCACGGCTCCGCCGTTCTTGTATTTTGCCCGGCGGTATATTATAATAGGTATAAATAATATTTTGGGGTTTGTAAAAACAGAGAATGTAGGGTCCGATGTCCACATCGGACCGTGGTAGGGCGGGGGCTTGCTCCCGAGTGAATTGCACGCAGTGCAAGAGACACGAGGCTCCAAATGCGTCAGCATTTGGGAGAAACAGTCCGGGGGACTGTTTCGTAGCGAGTGCATAAATTCCTCCGAGTTCGTCTACGGCAAACCCACCACCTAACCGGTGCCCGTCCCCTCTGTCGCTGCGCGACATCTCCCCACACCGTGGGGAGTCACCCTTTACAAGGGAGGCAAAAAGGTTTATCGTAGGGGCGGCAACCTGCCGCCCGCGGGCGGATACTATCCGCCCCTACGCAGATATTGATATTATACGGAACATCACTTTATCATAACTCCAAACAAAGAAGGTGCAGGTATGGCAAAAACCATCGCAGCCATCGCCACCCCCCACGGTGTGGGCGGGATCGGCGTGGTGCGGCTGTCCGGTGATCGGGCGGTAGAGATCGCCCAGGCAGTATTCCGTGCGGCGGACGGCAGTCGGCTCTCCGATCTGCCCGGCTACACGGCTCGTTTCGGCAGCGTGGCACAGGGCGAAAAAGCCTTTGATCAGGCGGTGGCGCTGGTGTTTCGTGCGCCCCGCTCCTACACAGGTGAGGATGTGGTGGAGCTGAGCGTTCACGGCGGTCTGGTGACGGTGGAACGCACCCTGCAAGCGGTTCTGGCCGCCGGTGCAGCCCCTGCCGGTCCCGGCGAATTTACCAAGCGGGCGTTCTTACACGGCAAAATGGACCTAACCGAGGCGGAAAGCGTGGCGGATCTGATTTCCGCCTCCGGCCAGGCGGCGGCAGACAGTGCTTATACCGCCCTGTCCGGTGCCCTGCGGCAAAAGATCGAGGGCGCGCTGGATATTCTCATGGAAGTGAGCGCCGGCATGGCGGCCTGGGTGGACTACCCGGACGAGGAGATCCCGGAGCTCTCCGGCGACACCTTGCTGAAGAGCCTGCAACAGGCGCAGGGCTTGCTTTCTCACCTGCTGGCAGGCTATGACAGCGGTCAGCTGATGACCGCCGGGGTGGACACGGTGATTGTTGGGCGCCCCAATGTGGGCAAAAGCGCCCTGATGAACGACCTGACCGGTCAGGAGACCAGCATTGTGACCGCCGTGCAGGGCACCACCCGGGATGTGGTGGAGCGCACGGTGCGGCTGGGAGATCTGACTCTGCGGCTGGCGGATACCGCCGGGCTGCGCCAAACGGACGATGTGGTGGAGCAGATCGGCGTGGAACGAGCACAGGCCCGGTTGCAACAAGCGCGGCTGGTGCTGGCGGTGTTTGACGGCAGCACGCCATTGACTCCGGCGGACGAAGAACTGATGACCCTTTGCAAGGGCAAAACCGCTGTGGCGGTGGTGAACAAAAACGATTTGCCCCCGGCGGCGGTGCAGGAAAAAATCAGAGCCGCCTTTGATCGGGTGGTGGCGTACAGCGCCAAGAACCACACCGGTCGGGACGATTTGGCGGTGGCGGTGGCAGACGCTCTTGGGGTACAGAATTTTGACGCAGCGGATCCGCTCCTTGCCAACGAGCGACAGCGGCAGTGCTGCCAAATGGCGGCAGACTGTGTGGCGGAGGCTATGGCTGCGCTGGAAGGCGGCATGACCTATGACGCGGTGAATGTGAGCATTGACGCGGCGGCGGATGCCCTGCTTTCTCTCACCGGTGCCCGGGCGACACAGGCTGTAGTGGATCGGATTTTTGAAAAATTTTGTGTAGGTAAGTAATGGAATATTTTGCAAAAGCATACGATGTGGCGGTGATCGGCGCCGGCCATGCCGGGATCGAAGCCGGATTGGCAGCGGCACGGCTGGGGTGCAGCACCGCTGTGTTTACCATCAATATGGATTGGGTGGGCAATATGCCCTGCAATCCCTCCATCGGCGGCACCTCTAAGGGCCACCTGGTGCGAGAGATCGACGCGTTGGGCGGCGAAATGGGCAAGGCGGCGGATCGCTACACGCTTCAATCTAGAATGCTGAACCTGGGCAAAGGCCCGGCGGTGCATTCCCTGCGGGCACAGATTGACCGGCGCGCCTACGCCGGAGGGATGAAGCACACGCTGGAGCGGCAAGACAATTTGGACCTGCGCCAGTGCGAAATTACAGATATTGTCCAAGGCGAGGACGGCCTTTGGCACCTGACCACTAAGCTGGAAGCGATCTATACTGCCAAGGCGGTGGTACTGGCCACCGGCACTTTCCTGGGCGGCCGCGTGTATGTGGGCGATGTGAGCTACGAAAGCGGGCCGGACGGTATGTTCCCGGCAACGGCGCTGGCAACGGCGCTGAAAAAGCTGGGTCTGCCGCTGCGCCGGTTCAAGACCGGCACCCCTTCCCGGGTGAACGCCCGCAGTTTGGATTTTGACAAAATGGAAGTGCAGCCCGGCGACGACCGCACGGTGCCCTTTAGCTTTGAGACGGATACACCGCCGGAGAACAAGGTGGTGTGTCACATCACCTACACCAATGCTGCCACCAAACAGGTGATCTTAGACAACTTGGACCGCAGCCCTATGTACAGTGGCAAAATTGAGGGCAAAGGCCCGCGGTACTGCCCCAGCTTTGAGGACAAGGTGGTGCGCTTCTCCGATCGGGAACGGCACCAGTTGTTTGTGGAGCCGTGCGGCGAAAAGACGGAAGAAATGTACCTGCAAGGGTTGTCCTCCTCCCTGCCGGAGGATGTGCAGCTGGCGTTTATCCACACCATTCCCGGTTTGGAGCACGCCCAGGTAATGCGCACCGCCTACGCCATTGAGTACGACTGCGTGGACCCGCGGGCCATGAAAGCCAGCTTGGAGTTTCACGACTTCCCCGGGCTGTTTGGTGCGGGGCAGTTTAACGGTTCCAGCGGCTACGAAGAAGCCGCCGCCCAGGGGCTGGTGGCCGGGATCAACGCCGCTATGTTGGTGCTGGGACGGGAGCCGCTGGTGCTGGATCGGGGCAGCAGCTACATTGGCACCCTGATTGACGATTTGGTGACCAAGGGCTGCACAGACCCCTACCGTATGATGACCAGCCGCAGCGAGTACCGTTTGGTGCTGCGCCAGGACAACGCCGACCGGCGACTGACACCTACCGGTTACCGGGTGGGACTGATTTCACAGGAACGTTATGACAAATACTTGGAAAAACAACGGCTGATTGAAGAAGAACGGCAGCGGGTGGCGCAGGTGAGCGTGCCTCTGACCGACACCATTCAGCAAATCTTGACTGCTAAGGGCACGTCACCCCTAAAAACCGGCTGCAAGCTGGAGGAACTGCTGAGGCGCCCCCAACTGACCTACGCAGATTTGGCACCGGTGGATCCGAAACGGCCGGACCTGCCGGCAGCGGTGTTTGAACAGGTAGAGATCGGTATTAAATACGCCGGGTACATTGCCCGTCAGGAGCAGCAGATCAAGGAGCTGCGACGGGTGGAGGCCCAGCGGATACCGGCGGACATAGATTACAGCAAACTCACCGGCCTGCGGCTGGAAGCGAAGGAAAAGCTGGCTGCCGTTCGCCCTGAAAACTTGGGGCAGGCTGCCCGGATCAGCGGGGTCAACCCGGCGGATGTGGCAGCGTTGCACATTCTATTGGAGAGCCTATGATCGACACGGAGAAATTGTCTCGACTGCTTGAAGAACTAAACATTGCTGTGGACGGCTACGCAGCCCAACGGCTGGATCTGTATGCCCAGCGATTGGTGGCGTGGAACGAAAAAATGAATCTGACCGGCATTACCGATCCGGAGGGCATACTGGAAAAGCATTTTATTGACTCCATAGAGCCGCTGCGTTTTGTGGAGATACCGAGAAATGCCCGGGTGATTGATGTGGGTACCGGTGCCGGGTTTCCCGGTCTGCCGCTGCTGATCGCCCGGCCGGATCTGGATCTGACCCTGGCAGACAGTCTGCATAAGCGGCTGGTGTTCCTGAAAGATGTGCTCCATGGCTGCGGGCTGGTGGCAGAGCTGGTGCATGAGCGGGCGGAGATTTTGGGCAAAGACCCGGACTATCGGGAGCAGTACGATATTGCCACTGCCAGAGCGGTGGCGCCCCTGCCGGTGCTGTGCGAATACTGCCTGCCTTTTGTGAAAGTGGGCGGCGCGTTCTTGGCGCTGAAAGGTGCGGAGGACGAGGTGGCGGCGGCAAAGTGCGCCATAGCGACCCTTGGCGGGGAGTTGGAACAGAATGTTTCATATAAACTACCAAGCGGAGACAGCCGTCATTTGGTTGTGGTGCGAAAAATATCGCAAACCCCGACAAAATACCCGCGAAAGCCTAAAAAAATAGATACCAAGCCGTTATAAGCCTGTCGAAGCTGCGGTTTTAGATTGACTTTCCCCCGATGGGAAAGTCTTTCTTTTTGTTCTAAACTGTGATACAGTATAGTCAAAGGAGATGAGGACATGGCCAAAGAGATCGTAGAGATCCCAACGGAACGGCTGCTGCCCAACCCCTACCAGCCCCGCAAGCAATTCAGCAGCGAGGAAATGCTGGGGCTGGCAGACTCCATTCAGCAAAACGGCGTGTTGCAGCCATTGCTGGCACGGCGAATCAACAATAGTGATTATTATGAGCTGATTGCCGGGGAGCGGCGGCTGCGGGCGTCCATCTTGGCCAACCTGCAAACGGTACCCTGCATTGTGCTGGACTGTGATTACCAGGACAGCGCAGTGATCTCCATCTTAGAGAACATTCAGCGAGCAAACTTAAATTTCTTTGAGGAAGCCCTGGCTATTGCACATTTGCACGAGCATTTTGGACTGACGCAACAAGAGATCGGCAAAAAACTGGGCAAGAGCCAGTCAGCGCTCTCCAACAAGCTGCGCCTGCTGCGACTGCCTGCCGATGTGCGGTACTATATTGAGAAAGAAGGGCTGACGGAGCGCCACGCCCGGGCACTGTTGAAAGTGGACGACCCGGAAGTGATGTGGACGGTGCTACGGGCAGTTACCGACCGCCACCTGAATGTAGAACAGACAGAAAGCATGATCGCGCACCTGCTGGGCGAAGACGCGCCGGCGGACAAGCATCGCCGCAAGGTGGTGCCCCTGTTTCGAGATGTGCGTATCTTTGTCAATACTGTAAACAAGGCCATTGCCACAATGCAAGCCAGCGGTATTGACGCGGTAAGCAATAAAACAGAGACAGACGATTATATCGAATTCCATGTGCGCATACCCAAGCATACAGACGAAAGCACTACACAAACCTCTGCGAATGCAGACAAACCCGCTTAAAACGGGAAACCGTTTTAACATATTCTCCTCTTTTCATCACACGGGATGGCTCGGCGGTAACGCCGGGCCATTCTGTGTTTCATGTGAAACACAGCGCAGGCTCGCAATTTGTATGTTTCATGTGAAACACGCCGGAAAAGCAGCCCAATGTTGTTTCATGTGAAACACGAAAACGGCGTCACAAGATATGGTATGGGCAAATTCCACAGCCACAAATCTCCAAAAATAATACGCGCTGTTTCACGTGAAACCCTTGAAGCGGCCGAGCCTTTGTTGTATAATACCAATCGGAGGTGCCGATATGGGAAAAACCATTTCTATTTTTAATCAAAAAGGCGGCGTGGGCAAAACCACCACTTGCGTCAATTTGGCGGCTGCTTTAGGCGCCAAGGGCAAAAAGACTTTGCTGGTAGACGTTGACCCCCAGGGCAACAGCACCAGCGGCGTAGGTGTGGATAAAAGCGAAATTGAGTATTCCACCTATGATATTTTGGTGGACAACCAGCCTGCCCGTGCGATTTTGCACGAAACGCCCTTTAAGAACCTGGATTTGCTGCCGGCGAACATGAACTTGGCCGGAGCGGAGCTGGAGCTGGCGGAGACGGAGGATCGGTTTCGTGCGCTAAAAAAAGCCATTGCCACCCTTGTGGTGGAGTATGACTATATTATTATTGACTGCCCGCCCAGCTTGGGGTTGCTGAGCCTGAATGCACTGGTGGCGTCAGATACGCTGATCGTACCCTTGCAATGCGAATATTACGCCTTGGAGGGCTTGAGCCAGTTGCTCAGCACCGTGCGCACGGTCAAACAGCACTATAACCCCCACTTGGAGCTGCAAGGGGTGGTCTTTACCATGTATGACAGCCGATTAAAGCTGACCCAGCAAGTGGTAGATGAGGTGGAGAAATACTTCCCCGGCAAAACCTACCACTCCATGATCCCCCGCAGCGTCAAGCTGGCAGAAGCCCCCAGCTACGGCAAACCGGTGCTGTATTATGAAAAATACTGTAAGGCCAGCTTTGCGTATAAAAAGTTGGCAGACGAGGTGGTTAAGCAGAGCCGTTGACCCGGCTCTATAATATAATAGGTATAGGAAAAGCGGAGGAAATGCGATGGCAAATAAAAAATCCGGCCTGGGCAAAGGACTGGGCCAGTTGTTTTTAGAGAATTCCGTTGATGAGTTGGTGGCAAACAACACGCTGCCCTTAGAGGAGATCGTGCCCAACAAGGAGCAGCCCCGAAAGACCTTTGACGAAACGGCGTTGGAGGAATTGGCGGAGAGTATTCGCCAGCACGGCGTGCTGCAGCCCCTTTTGGTGCGGCCCCTGCCCGGCGGCGGATACCAGCTGGTGGCCGGTGAGCGGCGATACAGAGCCAGCCGCATCGCCGGACTGCGAGAGGTGCCGGTGGTGATCCGGGAATTGTCCGATGTGGAGACTATGGAGATCGCCATTATTGAGAACTTGCAGCGTGAGGATCTGAATCCTATTGAGGAAGCGGAGGGGCTGCAAGCGCTGATTGACCGCTGCGGTTTTACCCAGGATCAGGTGGCAGCCAGCGTAGGCAAGTCCCGCCCGGCGATTGCCAACAGTCTGCGGCTGCTCAAGCTGCCCCCGGAGGTGCGGGAGATGACCAAAAGCGGCACCATCTCTGCCGGTCACGCCCGGGCGCTCCTGGGACTGCCCAATGAAGCGCTGATTTATGCGGCGGCGGAACAAATAGTTTCACACAAACTTACGGTGCGGGATGTGGAAAAGCTGGCCAAGCGCAGTCAGCAGGAAGCCGGTGCGGTACCCAAGCCCCGATCCCGACGGGACGCGTTTTACGACGAGGTGGAACTGGCGCTGAAGGAGACCTTGGGCCGCAAGGTGCGCGTGGTGCCCGGCCGGGGCAAAGGCACGCTGGAAATTGAATTCTATTCCAATGAAGATCTGAAAGATTTGGCCAATAAGTTAGGAGAATAAAAGTATGCTGGATATGAAATTTGTACGGGAAAATCCCGAACTGGTAAAGGAGAACATCAAAAAGAAATTTCAGGACGAAAAGCTGCCCCTGGTGGATCAGGTAATCGAACTGGATGAGCGTCGTCGGGCTGCTATGACCAAGGCGGACGAGCTGCGTGCAAACCGCAACAAGCTGTCTAAGGAGATCGGCGCCTTGATGGCGCAGGGCAAAAAGGAAGAGGGCATGGCCCTGCGCCAAAAGGTGGCGGATCAGGCCAAGGAGCTGGAAGAACTGACCAAAGAGGCCAACGAGCTGAACGAGCAGGTCACCAAGATCATGATGACCATTCCCAATATCATTGACCCCAGCGTGCCCATCGGTAAGGATGACAGTGAAAATGTAGAGGTGGAGCGCTTTGGGGAGCCGGTGGTGCCGGATTTTGAGGTGCCGTACCATACGGACATTATGGAGCGCTTTGACGGCATTGATCTGGACGCTGCCCGCAAGGTGGCCGGTAACGGCTTTTATTACCTGATGGGCGATATTGCCCGGCTGCACTCTGCGGTCATCAGTTATGCCCGTGACTTTATGATTGACCGTGGCTTTACCTATTGTGTGCCGCCGTTTATGATCCGCTCCAATGTGGTTACCGGCGTAATGAGCTTTGCCGAGATGGACGCCATGATGTACAAGATTGAGGGTGAGGACCTGTACCTGATCGGTACTTCCGAGCACTCTATGATCGGCAAATTTATTGATACCATCACCCCGGAGAGCGAGCTGCCCAAGACCCTGACTTCTTACTCTCCCTGCTTCCGCAAGGAGAAGGGCGCGCACGGCATTGAGGAGCGTGGCGTGTACCGTATCCATCAGTTTGAGAAGCAGGAGATGATCGTAGTCTGCAAGCCGGAGGAGAGCAAAATGTGGTTCGACAAGCTGTGGCAGAACACGGTGGACCTGTTCCGCAGCCTGGATATTCCGGTGCGCACGCTGGAGTGCTGCTCCGGCGATTTGGCAGATTTGAAAGTCAAGAGCGTAGACGTGGAGGCCTGGTCCCCTCGCCAGAAGAAATATTTTGAGGTGGGTTCCTGCTCCAACCTGTCCGATGCCCAGGCCCGCCGCCTGAAGATCCGCATTAAGGGCGAGCACGGCAACTACCTGGCCCACACCTTGAACAACACGGTGGTGGCGCCCCCCAGAATGCTTATCGCCTTCCTGGAGAACAACTTGCAGGCAGACGGCAGCGTACTGGTGCCCAAGGCCTTGCAGCCGTATATGGGCGGCAAAGAGCGCCTGGTGCCGAAAAAATAATAGTGTTCCACGCCAAACAGCGCCTGTCTGCGGACGGGCGCTGTTTTATTGTGGGTTTATAAATGCGGCTCGATGTGGGCATCGAGCCCTACAAATACTATATTCTATCGGTCATAAAACCTCGTAGGGGCGGCAATTTGCCGCCCGCGAGCAAAACAACGCCCATTCCACTTTATGCAATTCCGCCAAAAACAATGTGAACAGCGTAACACGATAGTGGGCGTGTTTTGAGAAATAGGGGAGAAACAACGGAAAAAAGGCGGAAAATTGTTCCGAAACTGGATGATATTGTGAACTTTGTAACAAATTATTTCGGCTTATTCAAAAATATGCCCAAAAACATCGTTAAAAGATTATCAATTTTTAGTGGTATGGTAGATTTGTGCCCAAAAGGCTTGCAAAGGCTAAGGCTTTTCAGTATGATATAGATGGATTAGCGGAACACCGCTATGATAGTAAGTACAACTTGGAGGCAATAAAATGGCAAGAGAAATCATCGACAGCGTAGAAAAGCTGGAGGCGGAGCTGGACCGTGTGCGCGCAGCGCAGCGGGAGTTCGCCACTTACACCCAGGAGCAGGTGGATAAAATTTTCTTTGCGGCGGCCATGGCTGCCAATAAGGCGAGAATTCCCCTGGCCAAGATGGCGGTGGAAGAGACCGGCATGGGCTTGGTAGAAGACAAGATCATCAAGAACCACTACGCGGCAGAGTACATTTATAATGCATACAAGAACACCAAAACCTGCGGCGTGATCGAGGAAGATAAGGCCTACGGTATTAAGAAGATCGCAGAGCCTCTGGGCGTGATTGCGGCGGTGATCCCCACCACCAACCCCACCTCTACGGCCATCTTTAAGACCCTGATCTGCCTGAAGACCCGCAACGGCATTATCATTTCTCCCCATCCCCGGGCCAAGAAGAGCACCACTGCTGCGGCCAAGATCGTGCTGGACGCTGCTGTGGCAGCCGGCGCGCCGGAGGGAATCATCAGCTGGATTGACGCACCGTCTCTGGATATGACCAACTTGCTGATGAAAGAGGCAGACACCATTTTGGCAACCGGCGGCCCCGGTATGGTAAAGGCCGCGTACTCCAGCGGCAAGCCGGCCCTGGGCGTTGGCGCCGGTAACACCCCTGCCATTATTGATGATACCGCAGATATTAAGCTGGCGGTGAACTCGATTATCCATTCCAAGACTTTTGATAACGGTATGATCTGCGCCTCCGAGCAGAGCTGCATTGTGGATAAGAAAATCTACAAGGCGGTGCGCAAGGAATTTGAGGATCGAGGCTGCTACTTCCTGAAAGCGGACGAAATTGACAAGGTGCGCAAAACCATTATTATCAATGGCGCCCTGAACGCAAAGATCGTGGGTCAAAAGCCGGTGACCATTGCGGCACTGGCCGGCGTGACCATTCCCGAGGAGACCAAGGTGCTCATCGGCGAGGTGGAGAGCGTAGACATTAGCGAGGAATTTGCCCACGAAAAGCTGAGCCCGGTGCTGGCTATGTATAAATCCGAGAACTTTAATGACGCACTGGAAAAGGCTGCCCAGTTGATTGCAGACGGCGGCTACGGTCATACCTCTTCCGTATATCTGAACGCGGTGACCGAGCAGGAGAAGCTGGACGCATTCTCCGCCAAGATGAAGACCTGCCGTGTGCTGGTGAACACCCCGTCCTCTTTCGGCGGTATCGGCGACCTGTACAACTTTAAGTTGGCACCGTCCCTGACCCTGGGCTGCGGCTCCTGGGGCGGCAACTCTGTGTCTGAGAATGTAGGGGTCAAGCACCTGGTGAACATCAAAACCGTTGCAGAAAGAAGGGAAAATATGCTGTGGTTCCGTGCCCCGGAGAAGGTATACATTAAGAAAGGCTGCCTGCCGGTGGCGCTGGACGAAGTGGGCAATGTGATGCAGAAAAAAAAGGCATTCATTGTTACGGACAGCTTCCTGTATAAAAATGGCTACACCAAGCCCATCACTGATAAACTGGACGAAATGGGCGTGACCCACACCACATTCTTTAATGTGGCTCCGGACCCCACCCTGGCTTGCGCCAAAGAGGGTGTGGCTGCCATGAACGCTTTCCAGCCGGATTGCATTATCGCCGTTGGCGGCGGTTCCGCCATGGACGCCGGCAAAATCATGTGGGTGATGTACGAGCACCCGGAAGTGGACTTCCTGGATTTGGCTATGCGCTTTATGGATATTCGTAAGCGTGTGTACACCTTCCCAAAGATGGGCGAAAAGGCGTACTTTATCGCCGTTCCCACCTCTGCCGGTACCGGTTCCGAGGCAACGCCCTTTGCCGTAATTACCGATGAGCGCACCGGCGTGAAGTACCCGCTGGCGGACTATGAGCTGATGCCCAATATGGCAATTGTGGACGCAGACTTCCACATGTCTGCGCCTAAGGGTCTGACTGCTGCTTCCGGTATTGACGCAGTGACCCACTGCCTGGAGGCTTACGCTTCCATGATGGCTACCGATTATACCGACGGTCTGGCCATCCGCTCTTTGCAGATGATCTTCCAGTACCTGCCCCGTGCCTACGACAACGGCCCCAACGATCCGGTGGCTCGTGAGAAGATGGCCAACGCAGCCACCATGGCCGGTATGGCATTTGCCAACGCGTTCCTGGGTGTGTGCCACTCTATGGCCCATAAGCTGGGCGCGTTCCACCACCTGCCCCACGGTGTGGCAAACGCACTGATGATCGACTATGTACTGCGGTTCAATGCGGCGGAAGTACCTGCCAAGATGGGCACCTTCCCCCAGTATGACCACCCCCACACCCTGGCGCGCTATGCCGAGGTGGCAGACGCTCTTGGTGTTAAGGGTCGCACGGATGCTGACAAGCTGGAAGGCCTGATCAAGAAGATCGACGAGCTGAAAGACTATGTTGGCATTAAGAAGAGCATTCAGGAATACGGCGTGGACGAAAAGCATTTCCTGGACACCCTGGACGATATGGTGGAGCAGGCATTCGATGACCAGTGCACCGGCGCCAATCCCCGCCTGCCCCTGATGAGCGAAATTAAGGATATGTATCTGCGTGCCTATTACGGCAAAGAATAAGGGAGGTTATCTGTATGAAAGCACTGAAAGAGCGCGAGCATAAAGTCATCTATAAAGACGGCGACAAGGTAGTCAAGGTGTTTGACGAGACCTTTTCCAAGGCCGATGTGCTTAACGAGGCACTGAATATGGCTCGGGTAGAAGAGACCGGTCTGCGGATTCCCAAACTGCTGAATGTCAGCAAGGTGGACGGCAAGTGGGCCATTACCAGAGAGTATATTGAGGGTACGCCCCTGAGCCAGCTGATGGCACAGCACCCGGAGAAGCAGGACGAGTACCTGAATACCTTTGTGGATATTCAGCTGGAGATCTTGGGCAAAACCTGCCCCCATCTGAATAAGATTAAGGACAAAATGCACGCCAAGATCAGCGCCTCCGACTATGAGGCCACCCTGCGCTATGACCTGCACAACCGCTTGGAGGGGATGAAGCCCCACAAAAAGGTGCTCCATGGCGACTACTGCCCCAGCAATGTGATCGTGACGCCGGATGGCCGGTATTACATTATCGACTGGGCACATGCCACCCAGGGCAACGCCTCTGCGGACGCGGCCCGCACCTACTTGACCTTTACCCTTAGCGGCCAGAGCGATGTGGCAGAGAAGTACCTGGCGCTGTTCTGCAAAAAAGCGGATATTCCCAAGCAGCTGGTGCAGCAGTGGATGCCCATTGTGGCCTGCTCTGAGAGCACCAAGCACATTCCCGGCGAGCGGGAAGTGCTGGACCGCTGGGTCAATGTGTTTGACTTCCAATAATTAGCCCCCCTCCATGTTGGGTTTCCTGCCCAACAAGGTGTGTACCCCGACAGTGCGCCCCCCTGCGCTGCCGGGGTCTTTTTTTAGGAATAATGCGGTGGGAGCAAGTCCCTGCCGCTGCTGTAATACTTCCCCTCTCTGCATAATCCCCAAAAAATGTTAAATCCTATTGACAGGGTATGCATTGTGTGGTATTTTTTAATTCAAAGTTTAGATGAAAGGGCGTGCGGGTATGCAGGTGTATGCGGACAATGCGGCCACCACCAGAATGAGTGACCGGGCGGTGCAGGCCATGCTGCCGCTGTTGCAAGAGAATTTTGGCAACCCCTCATCCTTGCATTCTGTGGGGCAGCGGGCCAAGGAAGCGCTGGAGAATGCCCGGGACAGCATTGCTGCGGACCTGGGCGTCTCGCCCAAGGAGATTTATTTTACCTCCGGCGGGTCGGAGGCGGACAACCAGGCCATTCGCTCGGCGGCGGCTATCGGTCGTCGCAAGGGCAAGACCAAGATCATTTCTTCCGCCTTTGAGCACCACGCGGTGCTGCACACTTTGGCGGCGCTGGAGAAAGAGGGCTTTACCGTAGAGCTGCTGCCGGTGCATGAGAACGGGATCGTTCGCCCGGCGGAGCTGGAAGCAGCCCTGGACGAGAACACCTGTTTGGTAACCATTATGGCCGCCAATAATGAGATCGGCACCTTGCAGCCGGTGGCAGAGATCGGCAAAATTTGCCGTGCCCACGGGGTGCTGTTCCATACGGACGCGGTGCAGGCGGTGGGGCATACCCGGCTGCATATCACACAGAGTGATATTGACTTTTTGTCCCTGTCTGCGCACAAGTTCCACGGTCCCAAGGGCGCCGGGGTGTTGTACGCTCGCCGCGGGGTGGCGCTGACCAATGTAATTGAAGGCGGTGCCCAGGAGCGGGGCAAGCGGGCCGGTACGGAGAATGTGCCTGCCATTGTGGGTATGGCTGCTGCGCTGCGTGAGGCCATGGAAAACCTGGACCGGAACGCCGCGTATGTAACGGAGCTGCGCCGCACATTGGAAGATAAATTAAGCCGGATTCCGGAGAGCCGGATCAACGGCGACCGGGCGCTTCGACTGCCGGGCACGCTGAATATGTGCTTTGCGGGCATTGAGGGCGAGAGCCTGCTGCTCCTACTGGATCAGGCAGGTATCGCGGCGTCCTCCGGTTCCGCCTGCACCAGCGGCAGCCTGGATCCCAGCCATGTGCTTTTGGCCATCGGCGTACCGGTGGAGGTGGCCCACGGCTCCCTGCGGCTGTCTCTTAGCGGGGAAAACACGCCGGCGCAGGTGGCGCATATTGCCGAGACGGTGCCCCGGGTGGTGGCGTATCTGCGCTCCATCAGCCCGGTTTGGGAGCAAATGCAAAACGAGAAAGCGTAAAAGAACAGGAGCGAGAAGATGGCTTTGTATTCCGATAAGGTGATGGACCATTTTATGAACCCCCGCAATGTGGGCAAGCTGGATAATCCCTCCGGTGTTGGCCAGGTGGGCAACGCCCGCTGCGGCGATATTATGAAGATTTATATCCAGGTGGAGGATGGCGTGATCACGGATGTGAAGTTCAACACCTTTGGCTGCGCCTCTGCCATTGCCAGCAGCTCTATGGCAACGGAGCTGATTAAGGGAAAGCCCATTGACCAGGCGCTGGCGCTGACCAATCAGGCGGTAGCGGAAGCGCTGGACGGCCTGCCTGCAATCAAAATGCACTGTTCCGTCCTGGCCGAGGAGGCCATCAAGGCGGCGGTGAAAGATTATTATGACAAGAACGGCATTGCCTACGACCCGGCGGCCTTTTGCCCCGGCGACTGCGCCCATTGCCATGAATAACCCGGTGTAAGGGAGGAGAAAACCATGATACGGGATATACAAGATGAAATTATGCGGCTGAAAAAGGAGAACGATGTGTGTATTCTGGCTCATTTGTACCAGAACGACGCCATCTTAGAGGTGGCGGACTACACCGGCGACTCCTTTGCCCTGGCCAAATTGGCCCAGACCGTGCCCAACAAGACGGTGCTTATGTGCGGCGTGCGCTTTATGGCGGAGACCGTGAAGATGCTGGCGCCGGACAAGCGGGTGCTGCTGAGCAACCCGGACGCCGGCTGCCCTATGGCGGAGCAGATGGACCGGGAAGTGATCGAACAGGTGAAAGAGAATTACCCGGATTATACCGTGGTGGCGTATATCAACACCACAGCGGAGCTTAAGACGGTGTGCGATGTGTGCGTTACTTCTTCCAGTGCGGAAAAGGTGATCCGCAAGATCGACAACGACAAAATTCTCTTTATCCCGGACTGCAATTTGGGGGACTATGTGTCTCGCCAGGTGCCGGAGAAGACCTTTAAGCTGCTTAGCGGCGGCTGCCCCACCCATGCCCGGCTTACTGCCCGGGATGTGCAGGCGGCCAAGGCCAAGCATCCCCAGGCGCTGTTTTTGGTGCACCCGGAGTGCGTGCCTGCCGTTGTGGAACAGGCGGATTATGTAGGTTCTACCACCGGCATTATGCATTATGCCATGCAGAGCGACGCCAAAGAATTTATCATCGGTACGGAGAACAGTATTTGCGAGCACCTGCAAATGCAGTGCCCGGACAAGCGCTTTTACCCCCTGTCCAAGGACTGCGTGTGCCACAATATGAAGGCCACCACTCTGGGCGATGTGCTGGGCTGCCTGCAAGGCACCGCCGGCCAGGAGATCACCGTGCCCCCGGAGATTGCGGAAAAGGCCGTGCGCTGCATTAACCGTATGATTGAACTCTCCCAGTAAAGCAGAATAGATGGAAATACATAAGGACGGCCCCGGCCGTCCTTTGTTTGTTGCAGAGATTTATTAGAACAGATTTGATTTTTCGTAGGGCGGGGGCTTGCTCCCGCCGCATAATCCCTCCGAGTTTGCCTGCGGCAAACCCACCTCCCTTTACAAGGGAGGCTTATCGGTTACATCTTTTTAGGCTCCCTTGTAAAGGGAGCTGTCAGCGTAGCTGACTGAGGGATTTATGGCACGATACCCACATCGCTCCCTCAACGGATTTCCCACAACGCCCCGCAAAAATGTTGACCTTTGCCCCCGGTTGTGCTAAACTTGTATTCGTATTACTATATAAAACAAGCGGAGGTACTTTTTTATGGATAATTCTGAGAAAACACTGGAAAAGCTGGTTACCCTCAGCAAGGGGCGCGGCTTTGTGTATCCCGGCTCTGAGATTTACGGCGGCCTGGCCAACACCTGGGACTACGGCCCCTTGGGCGTGGAGCTGAAAGAGAATATCAAAAAGGCTTGGCGCAAGAAGTTCATTCAGGAGAATAAATATAATGTGGGTCTGGACAGCGCCATTTTGATGAACCCCCAGACCTGGGTGGCCTCCGGCCATTTGGGCGGGTTCTCTGATCCGCTGATGGATTGCTGCGCTTGCAAGACCCGCCACCGTGCGGACGATCTGATCGAGGCTTTTGACGGCACCAATGTGGCCGGCTGGACCAACGAACAGATGAGCGACTATATTAAGGAAAAGAACATTCCCTGCCCCAACTGCGGCGCCCACGATTTTACGGACATTCGCCAGTTTAACCTGATGTTCAAGACCTTCCAGGGTGTTACCGAGGACAGCAAGGACGAGATCTATTTGCGCCCGGAGACGGCACAGGGCATTTTTGTGAACTTTGCCAATGTGCAGCGCACCACCCGTAAGAAAATTCCTTTCGGTGTGGCCCAGGTAGGCAAGTCTTTCCGTAACGAGATCACCCCCGGCAAGTTCATCTTCCGCGTGCGCGAGTTTGAGCAGATGGAGCTGGAGTTCTTCTGCAAGCCCGGCACGGATTTGGAGTGGTTCGATTACTGGCGCAGCTTCTGCCGTGACTGGCTGTATTCTCTCAATATGAAGCCGGAGAACCTGCGGCTGCGTGACCACGATCCGGAGGAGCTTTGCTTCTACTCCAAGGCCACCACGGACTTTGAGTACCGCTTCCCCTTTGGCTGGGGCGAGCTGTGGGGCGTGGCGGACCGTACCGACTACGACCTGACCCAGCACATTAAGACCAGCGGCAAGAATTTGGAATATTTTGACCAGACCACCGGCGAGAAGTATGTGCCCTATGTGATCGAGCCGTCCCTGGGTGTGGAGCGACTGTTCCTGGCGCTGCTCACCGAGGCGTATGATGAAGAAGTGATCGATGCAGAGAAGAACGACACCCGCGTGGTGCTTCACTTCCACCCGGCCATTGCGCCCTTTAAGGCTGCTGTGCTGCCCCTGAGCAAGAAGCTCAGCGATCAGGCGGGCGAAGTATTTGACACCCTGTCCAAGAAGTTCAATGTGGACTTTGACGACGCCGGTTCCATTGGTAAGCGCTATCGCCGCCAGGACGAGATCGGCACTCCCTATTGCATTACCTATGACTTTGATTCCGTAGAGGACGGTTGTGTCACTGTGCGTGACCGCGACACCATGGAGCAGGTGCGTCTGCCCATCAGTGAGCTGACCGCCTTTATTGAGAGCAAGCTGGAATTCTAAGTAAAAGCGAAAGGCATTTCTTATGGAATTGAACCGCAAGCAAATTAAATCCCAGGCGCGCATACTGGTGCAGAACAAATGGGGCGCCCTGTTTGTGATCACCTTTGTGGTGATGGTGCTCACCGGTATGGGTATGTTTAATAACTCCCAGATTGATCTGGTCAAGCAGATCTCCAATTATAATCATGCCAGCGACTATGGCAGCTGGGATAATCGTGAGGATAACCCGCTGGAGGAGTTTGATTTCGACGATCAGGACGAGGACGACAACCCACTGGAGGATTTTGACGGCACCGGCGCCATTACCCCGGTAGCGACCAGTAACAATACGGCAGAGACGATGTCCGTTGCGGCGCTGGCCGGGTTCGGTGCGCTGTTCAGCCTGGCAGCTTTGGTGCTGTCGCCCTTGAATGTGACCCTGGACGGCTACTATGTGTACTTTGTGCGCACGGCGCCGCCGGTACGCCTGGGTGCGGACCTGGGCCAGGTGTTTAAGAACACCTTTAACAAGCACTATTCCGGGCGGTTGCTGTTGGTAATCTTAGGCAGTTTGTTCACTTTCCTGTGGTCGCTGCTGTTGATTATCCCCGGCATTGTGTACAGTTACGGCATTTATTTTGCCAACGAGCTGATGGTGGATAACCCCAACCTGTCACCGATGGAAGCGCTGAAGCTTAGCCGTCGTATGGTAGATGGTCACCGTGGCGAGCTGTTCCGTCTGGATCTGAGCTTTATTCTGTGGTGGTTGCTGATGGCGTGCACCGCCGGGATTGCCGGCATTTATGTGCTGCCCTATTACAAGACCACCCGGGCGCTGTATTATCAGAATTTCCGTATGCGCGCCCTGGCCACCGGTCAGCTGACGGAGGATGACTTTCTCAGCGAGGCGGAGCGTATGGCCAAGTATGGCGCTTATGGCGCCTATACAGCGCCCCGCCGGGAGCAGCAGCCCATGAACGGCCAGTATAATCCATATACCCCGCCTATGGCAGACGATTTTCGGTCTTACGAGCAGTGCGGCTACGGCGGCACCCAGCAGGGAACGAATCCACCGGAGCAGCCCCAGGCACCCGGTGCCCCCACTGCCGATGGGCAGCAGCCCACCCAACAGCCGCCGGTGTGGAACCAGACCCCGCCTGCGGAGCCTACCGATGGCACGAACGAATAAGTATAATTGTATAAAACAAAAGAGCACCCACCGGGTGCTCTTTTTTGATAGAGTTGCATAACCGTATTTTGTCGGCCTCGTAGGGACGGCAATTTGCCGCCCGAGTGAATTGCACGCAGTGCAAGAGACACGAGGCTCCAAATGCGTTAGCATTTGGGAGAAACAGTCCGGGGGACTGTTTCGTAGCGAGTGCATCAATCCCTCCGTCAATGCCTAACGGCATTGCCACCTCCCTTGTAAAGGGGGGATGCGGCGTAGCCGCAGGGGGGGGGGATTTCGCCGCATTCGCATCACTACCGGAATTGGCAGGCGGCAATCTGCCATCCCTGCAATAAATGACAATCCGTTGTTGCTCACTCCACCCGCTTGCCGTTTTTGAAGGCGTAGCTGATGGTGCCGTCCGGGGTTACCAGGCCGGTGACCTTGCCACTCCAGCATTTGGGCAGGGCACCGCCAATGAGCATTTCTGCAATGCCGGCGGTCACGCCAAAGTTGCCGTCGATCTGGAACGGCGGGTGGGCGTCCAGCAAATTGGGATAGGAGCCGCCGCCCCGCACCCGGATCAGCGCCTTGGGGTTAATGGGGCGCAGCTGATTTTCGATCAGCCGCAGGGCGTTCTCGCCGTCGCCCAGCCGTGCCCACAGGCACACCTTCCACCCCAGGGACCAGCCGGTGCCGCCAAAGCCCCGTTTTAGCAGGGACTGCTTGGCTGCCGCTTGCAGCGCGTCGCTTTGCACCCGGTGAGAGGGGTAAATGCAGTACAGGTGGCTCACATGGCGGTGCTCCACCTCGGTCTCTCGGTAATTTTCCGCCCATTCCGGTATCCGGCCGTCCGGCGCGGGGGCTACCTGGTCAATGACCGGCGCGTCCAGCCCCAGCGCTCGGCAGTTCTCCATAAAATCGTGGAGAATTTCCCGATCCATGGAGGGCATATAGGTTACGGCGCTGCGCTGCCCGTTGTCCGTGAATGTATTTTCCGGGCTGATGGAGGGGCAGGTGACCGGTTGACCGTTGTGCGCCGTCATACTTGAATGAAAGAATGCCAGCGCGCCGGCGAACATGCCTTTCAGCTTTTTGTCAAAGGCCGGATCCTTTTGGTACAGGCTGTGAGTGTATAGTTGGTTCAGAATCCAGGCGCCGCTCATAAACCAAACGGCGTAGCAGCTGGAGTCGCCGTCGCCGTCCGGGAACCCGGCCGGGTAGGTGGCACCCCAAATATCGCTGTTGTGGCAGGCGCACCAGCCATCGGCGTCAAAGTACGCCTTGGCGGTGGAGGAGCCGTTTGCCGCCAGCTTTTCCGCAAAGTCCACCAGCGGCGTGAAACATTCGCCCAGCCCTACTGCGTCTGTGGGCCAGTAGTTCATCTCGGTGTTAATATTGGTGGTATAGCTGGAGGACCAGGGCGCGCGCACCTGCTCGTTCCAGATCCCTTGCAGGGTCATGGCGTTGGTGCCCGGCCGGGAGCCGGAGACCGTCAGATACCGCCCGTACTGGAACAGCAGGGCGATTAGGCTTTGGTCGCTTTTGTCCTTTTGCATGCGTTTTAGCCGCACATCGGTGGGCAGGCTGTCGTCGCCCCCCTCCAACTCCAGAGTCATCCGATCCATCAAAGCGGAGAAGTCCGCAATGTGGGCGGCCAACAGCGTGGGGTAGTCTGCCGCACCGTCAAAGTAGGCCAGCATACGAGCCTTTTCGTCTGCGGTGGGCATGGAGCGGAAGTCCACATAAGAGGTGGCCATGGACAGCAGCAGCGTCACTTCCTTGCGGTTCTCAATCCGCAGGCTGTCGCCGGTACAGGTTACTTGGCCGTCTGCCCGCAGCCCGGCGCAAAAGCGCATACCCCGGCTGCCCTGCACCACCGTCTCTCCCTGATTATAGTAGGGTGGCATACACACCTCCGGCGCTTGGCCGGTGAGCAGCAGGGTGCCGTCCTGCGCGGTAACGGTGCTTTGCAGCAGGCTGTCCAGTCGGCATGTGGCGCTAAAGGGCCGATCGCTCTCTATATGCACCACCACCAGCTGGGCGGGGTGGGAGACGAACACAGTCTGGGTCAAGCCGTCCGCTCGGGTCACCGCCACGCCGGTGCGCAGGTCCAGGGTGCGGCTGTAATTCTTTTTGTACGCCCGGTCGTAGTCAATGCGCAGATTGCCCAGGGGCAGGTACGCCTCGCTCCAGTGACCGTGCATATCCCGGTTAAGAATGTCCTTGGCCTTGGCGTAGTCCTTGGCAAAGATGGCCTCTCGGCAAGCAGCCAGGTACTTGTGGGCGTCTGCCTTGTTTTGATCCTTGGGGTAACCGGACCACAGGCTGTCCTCGTTTAGCGACAGGCGCTCCTGGCGCAGGTTGCCGTAGGTCATTATCCCCAGCCGTCCGTTGCCCAAGGGCAGCGCCTGCTCAAAGCACTTGGCCGGCTTGGTATAGTACAGTTGGTTTTTCAAATCAACACCTCCGTTGTCTTTCTCTATTGTACTGGATATAAAAGGGGATTGCAACAGGATTTGTTATTTGGTGATCCTTATGCGGCCCGATGTGGGCATCGGGCCCTATGATCATTCTTAATAAACGCAAGCCCAACATTGCACTGTTATATATCGTAGGGGCGGCAATCTGCCGCCCGCCATCTTATTTATCTAAATACAAAAAAGCATTGCAATTCAAAAACAAAAGGACTACAATAGGGTGCGAAATAGATGAAAAGGAGCGAGCAGAATGAAAAGAAGACCGGTGCCTATTCACGAAACAGGCTATATCTGCGCCTCTCTGGCTATGGTCAGCGGCTTTTTGGAGACCTATACTTATTTATTAAAGGGTGGCGTGTTTGCCAATGCCCAAACCGGCAACTTTGCCCTGCTGGGTATGGCCATCGCCCACGGCGATGTGAAGAAGGTGTTTACCTACCTGATCCCCATGTGCTTTTATGTGATCGGCATTGCCATGACGGTGACGATGCCCCGCCTGCTGGATGAGAACAAGCTGCTGCGGTGGGATACAGTGTTCGTGGCGCTGGAGATCGGCCTGCTGTTTGTGGTGGGCTGCCTGCCAAAATCGGTGCCCTTTACCGTGTCCACCGTAACGGTGGCCTTTATCTGCGCCATGCAGTACAATACGTTTAAGCGCACCAACAATATGGCGTTTTCCTCCACCTTTTGTACCAACAATCTGCGCCAGCTGGCGCTGCATTTTTTGGATTATCTGCGCACCAAGGAGCGCCAGAGCCTAAAGAACAGCCTTACCTATATGATGATCAACGGATCCTTTTTGCTGGGGGCAGTGATCGGTACCCTGTGCGCCCGTTGGCTGGGCGATCGGGCAGTGTGGGTGTGCTGCGGCGTTCTGGTGCCGGTGTTGCTGTCGCTGATCTTTGGCAAGCGGGAGGTAGAGAGCGAACTGCTGGCCGAGGAGCGACAGGAGATGGCCGTGGAAGAACGCGCTTTGGAAGAAGAGCAGCGGGAATTGCAGGACGAGGATAAGTGATCGTAAGCAGACGGAGGGTATCCGCTCCTACGGTTATATACATTAGGACAACTTAAAAAGAGCACCCAACCGGGTGCTCTTTTTTATATATAATAGGTATGCTTGTTCCGCATTTGGCGGGTCGAAGGGCGTCGGCGGGGGCGGCAAGGTCAAAATGCCGGTTTCGGGCAGCAAAATAACGGATTTTTGGCTTAAAATCGAGCAAAATGCGGGGTACGAGATGTTGTGGATCGTGGACAAAATATGACAGAATTTTACCATATTTTGGGAAAAATATGAAATTTGGCAACAAAAAGGTTACAAATTGCAATCTTTGGAAGCCGGATTTCTACCAAACCTACAAAATTTTGCTTTCACGCGGTAAAGCGTGTAAACGAATGACCACAAGATATTGATTAGCGCGGCGGCATTTTTGTTTTACATCAAACGGGATTTGTGCAACTTCAACAAAAACATCCGGTTCGAAAAGTTGACTTCTTAGTGATTTGTGATATAATCGTCAGCGTCTTAGGGAAATACTAACGGAAAAGGCAGAATAAATTGCTTCTGCTCTTGTGGTGGCTCCCCTCAAAAGAGCCCCTCAATAAAAAACGGCAAGCCTGTTTTCTATTTTCCAAAACAAAAGGAGATTCAGATGATTTATCGATCCAAATCCGGTGGCGTAAAACGCTGGGCAAAGATGCTCACCACAGCTGTGCTGGCCTTTGTGCTGGCCATCGTTGTGTTCGCCTCCACTGCATTCGCTGGCCTGCTCAACGAATATAATGTGGATATTGTGGTAGATGGCGTGACCACCACCGTGACCACCAGAGAAGAGAAACCAACCGAGATCCTGACCAATGCAAACATTACGCTGGAGAGCACCGACAAGCTGGACCTTTCAGGCTTTGAAGCCGGCAAGGGCGGCAAGATCGTGCTGGACCGGCAGCATACTGTCAATGTGGAAGTGAACCACACCATCACCGCCTATGCCGTGTATGCGGATACCGTAGGCGACGCCCTTACAGAGGCGGGTCTGGCGCTGCACAGCGCAGACAAGGTGAATTACGCCCTGACCGATCCGGTAACGGACGGCATGGTCATCCGGGTAAATACTGCCTTTACCGTTACCCTGACGGCAGACGGCAAGACCCAGAGCTTTGCCATGGTGGAGGGCACCGTGGGTGACCTGCTGGACCTGGCCAAGGTACAGCTGGGTACGAATGATTATGCAGAACCTTCAGCCGCAACATCCCTTAAGGCAGGCATGAAGATTCATGTGTACCGGGTCAGCTACAAGACCGTCACCGAGACGGAGACCCTGTCCTATAAGACGGAGACCAAGACCGACAGCAAGCTTACCGTAGGCAAGACCAAAGTGGAGCAGCAAGGCCAGAACGGCTCCGCCGATGTGACCTATAAAGTGAAGCTGGTTAACGGCAAAGAAAAGACCCGCACGGAAGAAAAGCGGGTGGTTACCAAAAAGCCGGTGAAGAAGATTGTGCGCACCGGTACCAAGGCCGCCGGCGTAAAGGCAAACGGTGTAAAGTCCAGAGGCGGTTATTCCGTGGGCCAGAGCATCAGCGGTCGGTACACCCATTACTGCGCCTGCGCGGTATGCAACGGCAACTCCCGCGGCATCACCACCAGCGGCCGCCGCATTTATAACGGTATGTCCAATCCCCATTATGTGGCCTGTAACTGGCTGCCCCTGGGCTCCGTGATCTCCGTGAACGGCACCAACTACACCGTAGTGGACCGTGGCGGCAGCGGGCTGTCCAGCCAGGGCAGAATTGATATTTTCACCCCGGAGGGGCACGCAGCCTGCTATCGCTACGGCACCGGCAGCTGCTCCATTAAGATCGTTCGTCTGGGTTGGTAAGTTGGTAAAAATGAACCCCATCGGTATTGCACCGGTGGGGTTTTTGTTTTGTAGCGAGTGCATGATTGCACCGTTGCATTTTGTAGGGGCGGAAACCTGCCACCTGCCAATTCCGGAGGTGCTCTAAATGTATCACGGGCGGATACTATCCGCCCCTACGGCGTTTCTGTTGCCATAACGCCATAAAAAGCCGTAGGGGGGGCTTGCTCCCGAGTGAATTGCACGCAGTGCAAGAGACACGAGGCTCCAAATGCGTCAGCATTTGGGAGAAACAGTCCGGGGGACTGTTTCGTAGCGAGTGCATAAATTCCTCCGAGTTCGTCTACGGCAAACCCACCACCTAACCGGTGCCCGTCCCCTCTGTCGCTGCGCGACATCTCCCCGCACTGCGGGGAGTCACCCTTTACAAGGGAGGCATATCGGTTACAAAATCTAAGCCCCCCTGCAAAGGGGGGGGAGCGGCATAGCCGCAGGAGGGATTGCGCCGGAGACGATGGGAAGAACGATCAAAAAACAAGCCGCCGTACCCATGCGGTGCGGCGGCTTTTACATTCTGTTCATTCACTGACTTTTCTTGGGCTTGGCGTAGGTGGAATAGGTGGTGTAATTCACCTTGCCGCCTACGGTGCGGGTGAGTACATACTGGTTGCCGGTTTTTTTAATGCTGATTTTTACATCCTTGGGCTTTACATTCTTTTGCCCCATTACCTTGCAGGTGAGGGTGCCGTTCTTGGCGGTCATTTGCAGCCGAATGTCCGTGCCGCTGGTGTTCTTAAACTGAAAGTCCGTGGTGTTCCACTGCACGGTAGCGTCCCCGCCCAGGGGTACATAGCTAATCTCCAGCGAGTGGGGCGCCCGGCTGACCACCATTAAATTGGCGCGGAGAATGCACTCAAAAATGGTGCTGCTCACCTGGCATACCCCGCCGCCCAGGCCGTCTACAAACTCGCCGTCCTGCACCACCTTGGCAGTGGCGTACCCGGCCAGCACCGTGCGCTTGCCCACCGTTTGGTTAAAGCTGAAGGTGCGCCCCGCAGGGATTACCAGGTTATTCAGCTTGCGAATAGAGGCGGTAATGTTGGCAGTGCGGGTCTCGTTCTTGGCGTCGTAGTAAGTGGTGTAGCTGGCCAGCTCATGGCTGTACCCGCTGCCGCTTTTGCGGTGGAGCGCCGGATAAATGGTAGAGGTATAGCTCTCCCGGAAAGTGGTCTTGGTGTTCTCCGTGGTGGTGACGGTGGTGGTTTCCGTAGTGGTTTCCTGTTTGGTTGTGGTGTCTGTGCCGGCAGCGGGCTTGGCGGCGCACCCGGTAAAGGCGACCACCACCAGTGCTGCCGCCAGCAAGCAGGTGCAAATGCGTTTCATAACCATTTTACTTCTTTTCTTTATAAGGCTTCTTCTCTGTGACCCAGCCGGGCTTGTTTACCTGGCGGGCACGGGCAATGGACAGGGCGTCGCCGGGAATATCGTCCGTAATGGTGGAACCGGCGGCAATGTATGCCCGGTCGCCCACCTCTACCGGTGCCACCAGGTTGGTGTTGCAGCCGATAAAGGCGCCGTCGCCGATCTTGCAGCGGCGCTTGTTTTTGCCGTCATAGTTGACCGTTACCGTGCCGCAGCCAAAGTTCACCCCGGCACCCACATCGCTGTCGCCAATGTAGGTCAGGTGGGCGCTTTTGGTGCCGGCGCCTACGGTACTGTTCTTCACTTCCACAAAGTCGCCGATGTGCACACCGGTGTGCAGCACGCTGCCGCCCCGGATTTGTACAAAGGGGCCTGCGTCCGCACCGTCCTCCACGGTACTGTCCGTCAGCTTCACATTGTCCAGGGTCACCCCGTTGCCCACGGTGCCGTCCATAATATAGGTGTTCGGCCCGATCAGGCAGTCCTTGCCGATGGTGGTGTTCCCCAGCAAGATGGTGTCGGGCAGAATGGTGGTGCCGGTGCCGATCTGTACCGTGTCGGCGATCATCACACCGTCGGTGCAGGGAATGTCCACCCCGTCTACCATCAATTGATGCATGATCTTGTGGCGCAGGATTTCGTTGAGAATGTGCAGCTGGGCTCGGTCGTTGGCACCCAGTACCACATCGCTGTTCTCGACTACATAGGCGTTGGCGCCGTTGCCGGCGCCCAGCAGAATGGAAAGGCTGTCGGTCAGGTAGTACTCATTCTGGGCGTTTTGATTGGTAATCCGATCCAGGGCGTACAGCAGCTTGTCGCCCATAAACCAGTAGCACCCGGCGTTGCTCTCGTTGATCTTTTTTTCTTCCTCGGTAGCGTCCTTGTGCTCCACAATGCACTGGAGCTTACCGTCGGCGCTGCGCTTAATGTGGCCGATCCCGTTGGTGTCCTCCACTAAGGCGCTGATGAGGGTGATGGCGTTGCCCTCGCTTTTGTGCAAAGCGTAGGCACCGTTAATGGTAGGCTCGTCCAGCAGCGGACCGTCGCCGTTCAGAACCAAAATATCGTCTCCCCGGTGGCGCTCAATAAAATCCCGGGCGCACATGACCGCGTGGCCGGTGCCCAGTTGGGGCTCTTGCAGGGCGGTCTCAATGGTTGGATCCAGATTTCGCAGGTGGTCCTCCACCTCCGTATGCCGGTAGCCGGTGATCACGCAGATGGCCGCACACCCGGCGCTCTTTACGGCAGAAACCACATAGTCGATCATGGGCTTCATCAGCACCTTGCACATCACTTTGGGGCAGTCCGCCTTCATCCGGGTGCCTTTGCCCCCGGCTAAAATAATTGCACATTTCATAGGTCTATCGTTCCTTTCCAAACCGGATATTCTTTGATTTGTGCTTTCATTATGCAACAATCGGCGGCGCTTTGCAAGTCTATTTGACAGAAAGCGTATAAAATAATAAAAAAATAAGAAAAAGTATTTGTATTTTAGTCCCTGCTGTGCTATAATTTTACCGCATTATACTGACGCAGTGTAATTTGCGGGTATATTACAAACTATTTTTTGGAGGTATTCTCAATGGCAAAAAAGTATTGCTACCTCTTCTCTGAGGGTAATGCAAACATGAGAGAACTTCTCGGCGGTAAGGGTGCTAACCTGGCCGAGATGACCAACATCGGCCTGCCGGTGCCCCAGGGCTTCACCATCACGACTGAGGCCTGCACCCAGTATTATGAGGACGGCCGCGAGATCAATCCTGAGATCATGGATGAGATCAACCAGTATATCGTAAAGATGGAAGAGATCACCGGCAAGAAGTTCGGCGACAAGCAGAATCCGCTGCTGGTATCCGTTCGCTCCGGCGCAAGAGCTTCCATGCCCGGCATGATGGACACCATCCTGAACCTGGGTCTGAACGAGGATGTTGTGGACACCATCGCTACCCAGTCCGGTAATCCCCGTTGGGCTTGGGACTGCTACAGAAGATTTATCCAGATGTATTCCGACGTGGTTATGGAAGTGGGTAAGAAGTACTTTGAGGAGCTCATCGATGAGATGAAGACCAAAAAGGGCGTTACCCAGGATGTGGAGCTGGACGCTGACGATCTGAAGGAGCTGGCTTCTCAGTTCAAGGCCGAGTACAAGGCCAAGATCGGCGAGGACTTCCCCACGGATCCTAAGGAGCAGCTGATGGGCGCCATCAAGGCTGTGTTCCGTTCTTGGGACAACCCCCGCGCAAATGTATATCGTCGTGACAACGACATTCCGTATTCTTGGGGTACTGCCGTTAACGTGCAGTCCATGGCCTTTGGTAACATGGGCGATGACTGCGGCACCGGCGTTGCCTTTACCCGTGACCCCGCTACCGGCGCCAAGGGCCTCTTCGGTGAGTTCCTGACCAACGCCCAGGGCGAGGACGTAGTGGCCGGTGTGCGTACACCTATGCACATTCAGGAGATGGAGCAGAAGTTCCCCGAGGCTTTTGCACAGTTCACCCAGGTTTGCCAGACTTTGGAGAACCATTACAGAGATATGCAGGACATGGAGTTCACCGTGGAGCACGGTAAGCTGTTCATGCTGCAGACCCGTAACGGTAAGCGTACCGCTCAGGCTGCTCTGAAGATCGCTTGCGATCTGGTAGACGAGGGCATGAGAACGGAAGAAGAAGCCGTTGCTATGATTGATCCCCGTAACCTGGACACCCTGCTGCACCCGCAGTTTGACGCTGCCGCCATTAAGGCTGCTACCCCGGCCGGTAAGGGCCTGGGCGCTTCTCCCGGCGCTGCTTGCGGTAAAGTTGTATTCACCGCTGATGACGCTGTGGAGTGGAACGAGAGAGGCGAGAAGGTGGTTCTGGTTCGTCTGGAGACTTCTCCCGAGGACATCACCGGCATGAAGGCTTCTCAGGGCATCCTGACCGTTCGCGGCGGTATGACCTCTCACGCTGCCGTTGTTGCTCGTGGTATGGGTACCTGCTGCGTATCCGGCTGTGGCGACATTGTAATGGACGAGGCTAACAAGCAGTTCACTCTGGCAGGCAAGACCTATCACGAGGGCGACTACATCTCCATTGACGGTTCTACCGGTAATATTTATGACGGTATTATTGCAACCCAGGACGCAACCATTTCCGGCGACTTCGGTCGTATCATGGGCTGGGCCGATAAGTTCCGTGTACTGAAAGTACGCACCAACGCAGACACCCCCGCAGATGCCAAGAAGGCTCGTGAGCTGGGCGCTGAGGGTATCGGTCTGTGCCGTACCGAGCATATGTTCTTCGAGGAAGACAGAATTGCTGCTTTCCGTGAGATGATTTGCTCTGACACCGTTGAGGAGCGCGAGGCTGCTCTGGAGAAGATCCTGCCGTATCAGCAGGGCGACTTTGAGAAGCTGTATGAGGCGCTGGAGGGCTGCCCGGTAACCATCCGTTTCCTGGATCCCCCGCTGCATGAGTTCGTTCCCACTGAGGAAGAAGATATTGAGAAGCTGGCTAAGGCACAGGGCAAGAGCGTTGAGCAGATCAAGGCCATCATTGCTTCTCTGCATGAGTTCAACCCGATGATGGGTCACCGTGGCCTGCGTCTGGCTGTGACTTATCCTGAGATCGCTAAGATGCAGACCAAGGCCGTGATCCGCGCTGCCATCAATGTACAGAAGGCACATCCGGATTGGACCGTGGCTCCGGAGATCATGATCCCCCTGTCTTGCGACGCCAAGGAACTGAAGTATGTAAAGGACATCGTGGTTGCCACCGCTGATGCAGAAATCAAGGCTGCCGGCAGCGATATGAAGTATGAAGTGGGCACCATGATCGAGATCCCCCGCGCGGCTCTGACTGCCGGCGAGATTGCTAAGGAAGCAGAGTTCTTCTGCTTCGGCACCAACGACCTGACCCAGATGACCTACGGCTTCAGCCGTGATGACGCCGGTAAGTTCCTGAACGCTTACTATGACGCCAAGATCTTTGAGAACGATCCCTTCGCCAAGCTGGATCGTGACGGTGTTGGCCAGCTGATGCAGATGGCTGTGAAGAACGGTAAAGCTACCCGTCCCCAGCTGCACTGCGGTATCTGCGGTGAGCACGGCGGTGACCCCAGCTCCGTAGAGTTCTGCCACCAGATCGGTCTGGACTATGTGTCCTGCTCTCCGTTCCGTGTGCCGATCGCGCGTCTGGCCGCTGCACAGGCTGCTATCGCTGAGAAGAACGCATAAGTTCTCCTTACAAATCCATAACAAAAAGGACAGTCCTCGGACTGTCCTTTTTTATTGTTGCTTTTCATCGCCGAACAGGGGACGGTTCCTTGTTTTGTGGGCGCACTGCATTTTTTTGCTTTTCTTTTGTCTTTTGCCGTTGACAAGGGGCGCGAGTGGTGTTATAATACGACCTAAGCACTAATGGGCTTTAAAGCGCTAAAGCGCCAAGTGCAAAATGATAACAGGAACAGGAGTAACCAACCATGACCCCCAGAAAAGGCAATTTAATGGGCGTGCGCACCGACATTAAGGTGCTGGACGCTACCATTCGCGACGGCGGACTGTGCAACAACTTTGACTTCAGCGACGAATTTGTGCGGGAACTGTATAAGACCAATATCAAAAGCGGCGTGGACTATATGGAGTTTGGGTATAAGGCCAGCCGCACCCTTTTCAACGAGGCGGATTTTGGCAAGTGGAAGTTCTGCAAGGAAGAGGACATTCGTGCTATTGTTGGCGAAAATGTAAGCGATATGAAGATTTCCGTGATGGCAGATGTAGGCCGCTGCGATTTTAAAACGGACTTTCTGCCAAAGAGCGAGAGCGTCATCGACATGGTGCGTGTGGCCTGCTACATTCATCAGATTCCGGCAGCCATTGAGATGATCGAGTATTTCCATGACCTGGGGTACGAGACCACCTGCAATATTATGGCCATCAGCCAGGCCGGTTCCGGCCAGGTGGGCGAGGCGCTGGAGATGCTGTGTAACTCCTCGGTGGATGTGATCTACCTGGTAGACAGCTACGGTTCCCTGTACCCGGAGAATGCCGGTGTGCTGGCCCAGCGGTACTTAGAAGCGGCCACTGCTGCCGGCAAACAGGTGGGATTCCACGCCCACAACAACCAGAACTTGGCCTTTGCCAACACCATTGAGACCCTATCCTACGGTGTGTCCTACCTGGACGCCACCGCCATGGGTATGGGCCGGGGCGCCGGCAACTGCGCTATGGAGCTGCTGCTGGGCTTCTTAAAGAACCCCAAGTACAGCTTGTACAGCCTGCTGATTTTTATTGAAAAGTATATGATCCCCCTGCGGGAGGCTGGGGTGCAGTGGGGCTTTGACCTGCAATATATGTTCACCGGCCAACTGAACCGTCACCCCCGGGAGGCCATGAACTTTACCGCCCAGCACCGCACGGATTACTGCGAATTTTACAAATCTCTGCTGGACAACGACTAAACATACAGAAAATCGCCCCGCAAGCGACCGTTTCGGCTGCCTGCGGGGTTTGTTTTGTACTTATTTGATTTTCTCCAGATCCCGGGCGATCTCTGCATGGTCAATGGGGTGATCCCGGAAGTAGTATTTTTTGTCCCGATCACTGATGGGGCGCAGCACCCGGCAGGGGTTGCCCACCGCCACTACATTGGCAGGAATGTCTTTGGTAACGACGGACCCGGCGCCGATGACCGTATTGTCGCCGACGGTGACCCCGGGCAGGATGACTGCTCCGGCGCCGATCCAGCAGGTACGGCCAATGTGCACCGGCATATTGTATTGGTAGTCGTGCTCCCGCAGCTCCGGCAGCACCGGATGGCCGGCGGTGGCGATGGTCACATTGGGGGCGATCATAGTGTTGTCGCCGATATAAATATGGGTGTCGTCCACCATGGTAACGGCAAAGTTGCAGTACACATGGTTGCCCAAATGCACATGGGCGCCGCCGAAGTTAGAATAAAACGGGGGCTCAATATAGCAGTTCTCGCCCAGTTCGGCAAACATCTCTTTCATCAGCGCCTGGCGCTTGTCCGTTTCTGTGGGTCGTGTGTGGTTAAATTCATATAAACGGTCCAGGCACAGCCGCTGCCGGTCCATAATTTCATCATCGCCGGGCAGGTACAGCGCACCGGTGTGCATTCTGTCTTTCATTGCCATAGGGGGCACCTCCGTGCATTTTTCTTCATTATAAGCAAAGAAGCCGTCCTTTGTCAACGGCCACTTGCAGCAGCCTCGTTGCCGTGCTATAATACACTGGATTTCTACCGGCAGTGCGCTGCTCCTCAAGGAGAAAAAGATGAAAAAGCCCTATCAAAAGACCATGTATGCCTGCTTTATCGGCTATATTGTGCAGGCCATTGTAAACAACTTTGTGCCCCTGCTTTTTGTCACCTTCCAGACCGAATACCGGGTGCCGCTGCAAAAGATTACCCTGCTGATCACTGTGAATTTTCTCATCCAGCTGTGTGTAGATCTGCTGTCTGCCGGGTTCATTGACCGGATTGGCTACCGGGCGTCTGTTCTGCTGGCCCACGGCTTTGCAGCTGCCGGGCTGATCTTGCTGACGATTTTGCCGGATCGTACTGCCGATCCGTTTGTGGGTATTTTGCTGGCAGTGGTGGTGTACGCGCTGGGCGGCGGACTGCTGGAGGTGCTGGTCAGCCCCATTTTGGAGGCCTGCCCAACGGATAACAAAGCCTCCGCCATGAGCCTGCTCCATTCGTTCTATTGCTGGGGGCAGATGGGAGTGGTGCTGCTGTCCACCCTGTTCTTTACCGTCTTTGGTATCGCCAACTGGAAAGCGCTGGCGCTGGTGTGGGCGGCGGTGCCCATCTTAAACGGCGTGCTTTTTGCCACAGCGCCGATTTATCCTTTGAACCCGGAGGGCGGCGCGGGCCTGACCTTAAAGGAACTGTGCCGCAACAAGGTGTTTTGGCTGCTCATGCTGATGATGCTGGGCGCCGGTGCGGCGGAGAATACCGTCAGCCAATGGGCGTCCGCCTTTGCGGAGGAGGGGCTGGGGGTCACCAAAACCGTAGGTGACCTGGCAGGTCCCATGGCTTTTGCGGCGCTGATGGGTACCGCACGGCTGATTTACGGCAAGTGGGGTCACAAGCTGCATTTGGAGAAGTGCATGCTGGGCAGCAGTCTGCTGTGTGTGGCAGCGTATTTGGCAATCGCGCTGGTGCCGAACCCGCTCCTGTCGCTGGTGGGCTGCGCCGTGTGCGGCTTTTCGGTGGGTATTCTGTGGCCGGGCACCTTTAGCAAAGGCTCTGCCGCCATTCCCAAGGGCGGTACGGTGATGTTTGCCCTGTTTGCGCTGGCCGGTGACCTGGGGTGCAGCGCCGGACCCACCCTGGCGGGTATGGTTACCCGGGTGTGTGATGGCAATATGCGCCGAGGGATTTTGGCGGGGATCGTCTTTCCCTTGTTGTTGGTGCTGTGCTTGGTGTTTGGGAAGAAGCGGAAAGCCGCAGCGGGAATTTAGCGGGCGGATACGAACCGCTCCCACGGTTAACCGATTATAAAAACAAAAACGGTGCCCTTTTCTATAAGGGCACCGCGGTGTTTATGGGTGTTTGGATTACATTTGGAATTTGCGGATATACTCATCCATGCAGGACTGGATGATTTCTTCCGCCTTTGCCCGGTCATCCACTTCCAGCACGGAGGTACTTTTGCTCACTTCCAGGGTCTTATACACCTCAAAAAAGTGCTTGATCTCCTCAAAATAGTGGGCGGGCAGCTGGTCAATGTTGGTGTAGCAGTTGTAGTTGGGGTCGTTTACCGGCACGGCGATGATCTTTTCGTCCTTGGCGCCGCCGTCCTCCATCATCAGTACGCCAATGGGGGCGCACTCCACGATGGTCATGGGCTGAATTTGCTCGCTGCACAGTACCAGCACATCCAGCGGGTCCTTGTCGCTGGCGTAGGTGCGGGGGATAAAGCCGTAGTTGGCCGGATAGTGGGTAGAGGTAAAGAGCACCCGGTCCAGCTTGAGCATACCGGTCTCCTTGTCCAATTCGTACTTGTTTTTGCCGCCTTTTTGAATTTCAATTACGGCGTAAAAGCGGTCTTTGCGGATCCGCTTGGGGCTGATGTCATGCCAAATGTTCATCGTGGAACCTCCTTCTTAGGGTCTTGCTGTTCTCTTTTTTGTACACTCTTATTTTATCATAGTCCCCGGCGGGGCGCAAGGGAGCGGGCGGCGGCATTTTCCACGAACTTTTGTTGTAATTCCCGCGTTTTTATGGTACTATTGAAAAAACAACACAGAAAGGAAGGGATACCCTGTGTTTGCAGATATTGCGAAAATCAAAATCAAAGGCGGCGACGGCGGTGCCGGTGCAGTGGCCTTTCATCGAGAGAAGTATGTGGCTGCCGGCGGCCCGGACGGCGGTGACGGCGGCAAGGGCGGCGATGTGGTCTTTGTGGTAGACGATAATTTGGCTACCTTGGCAGACTTTCGTTACAAACGGAAATATGCGGCCCAGAACGGCGAGCCGGGTCGTGGCGGTCGGCAGTACGGCCGTAAGGGCCAGGATCTGGAAATTCGCGTGCCCCGAGGCACGGTAATCCGCGAGGTGCAAAGCGGCGCCGTCATGGCGGATATGAGCAAGACAGAGCGGTTTATTGCAGCCAAGGGCGGCAAGGGCGGCTGGGGCAATATGCACTTTGCCACCTCCACCCGGCAGGTGCCTCGCTTTGCCAAGCCCGGCGTGCCCGGCGAGGAGTGGGAGGTCAGTCTGGAGCTGAAGCTCATTGCGGATGTGGGGCTGATCGGCTTTCCCAGCGTGGGCAAAAGCAGCCTGATCTCCGTGGTCAGCCAGGCCAAGCCCAAAATCGGCGACTACCACTTTACCACTCTGGTGCCCAATTTGGGCGTGGTGTCCATGGGAGCAGGCAACAGTTTTGTGCTGGCGGATATTCCCGGGTTGATCGAGGGCGCGTCAGACGGCGTGGGCCTGGGTCATGACTTTTTGCGCCATGTGGAGCGCTGCCGGTTGCTGGTGCACCTGGTGGATGTAAGCGGTCACGAGGGACGAGACCCGATCGAGGATTTTGACGCCATCAACCGGGAGTTGGAGAAGTTCAACCCGGAGCTGGCCAAAGCGCCCCAGATTGTGGCGGGCAATAAAATCGATATGGCGGAGCCGGAGCAAATTGAACGGCTGAAAGCCTATGTAGAGGCCAAGGGCTACGACTACTACTCCATTTGCGCGCCCATTCAGGAGGGCACCCGGGAATTGATGAACGCAGTGTGGAACCGGCTGCAAACGCTGCCCCCGGTGAAGGAGTACGAGCCGGAGGAGATCCCCACGGAGCTGCTGGTGCAAAACAGTACCGGCTTTACCATCACCAATCCGGAGCCGGGCTACTACCTGGTAGAGGCTCCCTGGTTTCCCAAGGTGCTTAAGGGCATTGATGTGGAGGACTACGAGGCGCTGCAATACATGCAGCGGGTGCTGGAGAAGAGCGGCGTGTTTGAGGCGCTGCGGCAGCGGGGGATCCAGGAGGGCGATATTGTCAGCCTGTATGATATTGAGTTTGAGTACATTCCGTAAGGAGCAAGTATGGAAGTGTTGAACACAGATCCGCGGCAGCTAAGCCCGCTGAATTTGGCCTTTATCGGCGACTGCGTGTATGAGATGCAGGTGCGCTGCCACCTGGTGGCGCTGGCCAATCGGCCGGTGAACGACCTGCACCGGGAGAGCGTGAAGTTCGTCAGCGCCAAGGCCCAAACGGCGGCCTTTGCCCGCATGGAGCCGCTGCTGACAGAGGAAGAACTGGCGGTGTTTAAGCGGGGGCGCAATGCCAAGACCGGCCACCAGCCCAAGAGCGCCACCGTTGGCGAGTACCACTGCGCCACCGGGGTGGAGGCACTGTTCGGCTACCTGTACCTAACCGGTCAAACAGAGCGGATTGAGGAACTGTTTGCCATAATCTTTCGGTGATCAGACCGTCGATAAAGCGGCTAAACCGCGCCGGTTAAAAAATGAAGTATTCCATTCGTAGGGCAGGGGCTTGCTCCTGCCGCTGACATTTGTTGTTACGACTGATTTGAAAAAAGCGGCTTGAACATCGAGTTCAAGCCGCTTTTGGCGCTTTTCGTCTTTTGCTCGGAGGCAGTACCGTTGTACGGCACCCGCTCGCAAAATACGAAATTTATCTCGCTTTCTCTTGGTCTGTCAGCGTGTAAAAAAAGACCGGCAGGCGAACCTGTCGGTCTTTGGTTTTCTCTGTATCGAGAGGGATTAGCCCAACTCGGAGAAGTATTTGATGGTGCGAACCATCTGAGAGGTGTAGGAGTTCTCGTTATCATACCAAGAAACAACCTGAACCTCATAGGTGTCGTCAGCAACCTTCAGCACCATGGTCTGGGTAGCATCGAACAGAGAACCGTAACGCATACCCACGATGTCGGAGGATACGATCTCGTCGGTGTTGTAACCGAAGGACTCGGTAGTCTCAGCCTTCATAGCAGCGTTGATGGCCTCAACGGTCACTTCCTTGTCGGTCTTGATGACAGCGGTCAGGATGGTGGTGGAACCGGTGGGGGTGGGAACACGCTGTGCAGAGCCGATCAGCTTGCCGTTCAGCTCGGGGATAACCAGGCCGATAGCCTTAGCAGCACCGGTGCTGTTGGGAACGATGTTCACGGCAGCAGCACGAGAACGACGCAGGTCGCCCTTTCTCTGCGGGCCGTCCAGAGTCATCTGGTCGCCGGTGTAAGCGTGGATGGTGCACATAATACCGCTCTGGATGGGAGCAAAGTCGTTCAGGGCCTTTGCCATGGGAGCCAGGCAGTTGGTGGTGCAGGAAGCGGCGGAGATCACGGTGTCCTCAGCCTTCAGGGTCTCGTGGTTTACATTGTATACGATGGTGGGCAGATCGTTGCCTGCGGGAGCAGAAATAACAACCTTGCGGGCACCGGCCTTAATGTGAGCAGAAGCCTTCTCCTTGGAAGTGTAGAAACCGGTGCACTCCAGCACTACGTCTACCTTCAGCTCGCCCCAGGGCAGCTCAGAAGCGTCAGCCTTTGCATAAATCTTGATCTCTTTGCCGTCTACGATGATGGAGTCATCGGTAGCGGACACGGTGTCAGCCAGTGCGTACTTGCCCTGAGAAGAATCGTACTTCAGCAGGTGAGCCAGCATTTTGGGAGAAGTCAGGTCGTTGATAGCAACCACTTCATAGCCTTCTGCGCCGAACATCTGACGGAAAGCCAGACGGCCGATACGGCCGAAACCATTGATAGCAACTCTTACCATTTGGAATTACCTCCGAAAAATATTTGAATTTACCCGGGCGCTATGCGCCCTTGTATTGCAGTCTTTATTTTATACCGCTTTTGCCAAATAATCAAGCGGAATTTCCACTTTTGTCAATGTTCACCAAAATTCAGCTTTCCAGCGGTGCTTTCTTGTGTTATAATGATTTGCAGCGGGCGGTTGCGCCGGGTGTTGCAGCAGGAGCAAGCCCACCGTCCTACAATAGAAAGGGAACCTACTATGAAAAGATTAAACATTAACAAATACTACTGTTACTGCTCCTACAGCTTAGATGAGCAAGAAGCGAATCAGCAGGACTATTGGTTCGACATGAAACACTTCAAGATGATCGATCACAGAGGTCCGTGCGATATGTATGATGATAATCCGGATATTATCCCATTTCCTCATTTTATTCCAGAATCTCGATACAAAGATTTAATGCGGGCTTTGAACAATCCGCAGGTGACCGAGTTCTTTAATGCGGCTAAGGATAAAGAAGATGTGTATTTTCGCTATCGTGTGTTTATTGATCGAAATGGTTTGTCATTTACTGAGCAATATAGGTTGAATCAAGATAAAGCGATTACCTTGATGAAATGGTGCAACGATCATGATATACCGTATAAATACCGCTCTGAAGCTCGCGGAACATATCTACAGTACGATTATGATGATCTGGAGGGTGAAATCTGGCAAATTCCGGATATGAAATGAACAGGGAACCGTCCCTTGTTTTACTAACCCAATTGTCTCCAGTATTGTATCGGATCTGTTTGATATCGTTTCAAGATCTGTCGTATTAAGAATGAACGGCATGATTCTGGGCTAGGGGGTTATATAACAATGCACAGCAAGCGTTATGCTTTTTTTTATGGTAGCCAAGCGAAACGATATTTGGACCGGATCATAACATTATTGGTTTATGTATTATTTTTTCCAGTCGTTGCTCTCATACTTTTTTTACCTCTTGGATATTTGGTGAATGAGTATCAAGAAGGCTCGGTAGATATGATTTTGCGCATATTGATCTATGCTTTTCTTGTATTCTTGTCGGCTTTGTTTATGGCGAGCGTGGTATCTGCACTACTGCCACAATACACAGTCGTTACAGACCATTCGGTGCTGATCAAACGCCACAATATTATGTATTACCATCTCAAACGTGGCACCAGTGATTTTATCCCCATACAGCAAATATCAAGTATTCAACCGGCCACGCCTTGGCGATGCAAATATGCACCTGTTCCGGCTACCGTATATGCATGGAAATATATGGTCGAGATCCATGCAAATGAGCAAATATATTATGTTCCGGTGGAAGATGTTCGTGCATTTATTGATGATGTCAATGCGCGCCGCCAGCTTCACAGAACAGGGGACGGTTCCCTGTCCTAAGACAGGGTGCTGCCCTTGTATCCATGAGGCAGATCCCCTGTACTACACAATATCAACTTAACCGGAGGCGACGGTATGTACAAACCGATTTCTACCTATACCGGGCGGCATTTTGACCCGTACCACGCGGTGGCGGCGGATCTGGATGTGCGGGATATTGCCCACGCCCAGTCTTTGATGACCCGCGCCAACGGCCATTTCCCGGCATTTTACTCCGTGGGACAGCACTCTTTGGCTTGCGCCCGAGAGGCGCTGGTGCGGGGTGAAGCGAACCAAACGGCACTGTTTTGCCTGCTCCATGACGGCGCAGAGGCGTATATGAGCGATGTGACCCGGCCGGTGAAGGCCCGGCTGCCGGAATTTGTCCGGGCAGAGGAGCGGCTGCTGGCGCTGCTGTTTGACACCTTGGTAGAGGCTCGGCCTACTCCGGCGCAGTGGCAGACGGTTACGGAGATCGACAACGCCATGCTGTCGGCGGAATTTTTGCATTTTACCGGCGAGGTGATCCCCACGAATGCCCCGCCCCTGCAACGCACCCCGGATTGGACGCAGCTGCCCTTTGATCGGGTGGAGCAGGATTTTCTCCATTTGTACGCCCGTCTGCGCGGCTGAAAAGGCGCTTTCGGTAATAGATAATAGGAAAAAGGAGCAATTCCATTGGCGGATCGCTCCTTTTTGTAGATGAATGTGCCTTATCGCAGAGCGCGGAGGCGGGGGTCGGTGCGTACTGTCGGCTTGATCTTATCGACAAACCGGCGCCGCCGCCGGGGCGTACCGGTCCAAATTCGCCTTGGCCGCACGGCGGGGGGAATAAGATAGAACGCAAGGCCTTGATGAAATCGGGCACAAGCGGCCGGATGTGGGCATCCGGCCCTACATTTTTGTAAATTATAATCTTGTAGGGTGCGATACTGCACTCGCCGATCCGTCAGCCTGTATCGCAGTGCGGACGGCAGATTGCCGCCCCTACGAAGACGCTATTGTAACCGGTTGACCGTAGGGGCGGATAGTATCCGCCCGCCGTATTGCGCCAAACCGCCCGCGCAAATCAAAACAACACAAAAAAGCACCGTTCGTTGGAACGGTGCTTTATGCTAGTTTTTTCTATTGTGCTCACTTGACCCGCACGGCGCGGGCAGCGGTGTAGCTGCCGTAGTAGCGGGTGTTGCTTACGGTAGTGTAGGGGCGCAGGCGCACATAATAGGTGCGGCCGCCCTTGGCGGTTTTAATATTCCCGGTGGCCTTGCCGCTGCTTACGTACAGAGTCTTTTTGTCGCCGGAAAAGTTCTTCTTGGTGGAGTATTGCACTGCGTAGCCGTTACATTTCACTTTGTTCCAGTGCACGGTAATCTGCTGCTTTTTGGCGGATTTGGCGGCGGTGCATTTGGTGGCAGTGGGGCGGGTGGTGGTCGCCAGTTGGGTGCCCTTGGCGCCTTCCTTGGTCTTGGAGTCTACCGTGTAGGGCGCCACATAAAAGTAATATTTGGTGCCCGGCTTGGCGCCGCTGCCCTTGAACACAAAGCTGCTGGCGGTGGTGGTGGCCAAGCGCTTTGTCTGCTTCTTGGCGGCAATATATTGGTACACCACATAGCCGTCGGCGCCGGGCTTTTTGTTCCACTCCAGGGTAATGGAGCCGGTGGCGGTCTTTTGCGTTTTCAGCCCGGTGACGGTGCCCGGCAGGGCGTGCTTGGCGTTCACCTTGGAATAGGGACCCCGGTAAGCGGTGTTGCCCCGATAAGCTGCCACCTGCACCTCGTACAGCTGGGTGTCTGTTAAATCGGTCAGATCCACTCGGGTGGTGCTTACTGCCTTGTCAAAGCCTTTGCCGGTGGTGCGGTTGATGACCTTCACCAGGTAGGCGTTGGCGCCGGGGGTGGCGTTCCAAATGTAGGTGAGCCGTGTTTTACTTCGGCTCTCCAGGGTCAGACCGGTGACCTTGGCAGGCAAGATCTTAAAGCGATAGTACCACCGCCGCCCGGTGTAAGTACCCAGCCCCTGGGCGGTAATGGTGGCCATGCCCACCGCTTTGTTATTGATATAGGTCAGGGTGTAATCCTTGTCCGCTTTCAGCGGTTGGCCGTCCTCGCCGGTGACAGTGGGGGCTGGCGTGATGGCTTTGCCGGTGTAGGTCTTGCTTTTCAGCAGGGTGGCAGAGCCGGGCAAACTGTTTTTATTGCCATACAGAAAGTCCATATCCGTGTTGCCGTTGACCCCGGCCACCTTGCCGTTGTCTGCGTACTGCCACATCAGGTAATCGCCGTCGTACTTGCAGGTCTTGGAGTCGTATTCTGCCACCCACAGGGCGTAGCGGCCCCGGGTTTCCTGCTCAATGTAGTCCAGCAGCGGGCTGCGGCTCATATACAGCCCCGGGGTGTGCCCGGCAGCGGCAATGATGCTGCAAAAGTGCTCTACCAGCTGGGTACAAAAGGCCTTGCCCTTGTTCAGCTGGCTACTCTCCTCTAAGTCATAAAACACCGGCAGATCCAGGGTGCGGCTGCCCAGCACTTGCAGGCACAGGCGCGCCTCTTTTTCCACATCCGCCACGCTCTTGGCATAAGAATACCAGTAAATACCCACCGGCAGCCCGGCGGCAGTGGCGTTCTTAAAGTTGGTGGCAAAGTAGGCGTCCTCCTGGCTGGCGTTCTTGCCGTACCCGGCGCGTAGAATGGCAAAGTCAATGCCGTCGTTCTTTATCTTTTTCCAGTTCACCTTTTCTTGCCAAGCGGAAATATCTACACCGTTTAGCACCTCCAGCTTGTTAAATCGGGCGTTGTGGGTGTAGCTCTTGCCGGTGTATTTGGATCTCATGGTGGCGGCCTGGGCTGCGCCCGCCGTAGGCAGCAGCGCCGTTAAGGCCACCAGCACCGCCAGCAGTACGGCGGTGACAGAAAAGAATCTCTTTTTTGCTTTTTGCATTAGGAACCTCCCAGATACCAGCGGTTCAGGTCAATGTACTTGCTGCCGTTGCCTTTGATCTTACCGGCTTTGGAATATTGCCAAATATCAAAATCCCCGGTGTAGGTGACGGCGCTGTTGTAGTCCGCCACCCAGCGCAGAGTGCCCTTGGGCAGGGAGGCGGCGTCAAATTTAGAAATGTAAAAGTGTGCGTTGGCGTACACCCCGGCGGTGTAGCCGTCGGCGGTCACGGTGTCACAAAAGGCGGTGAGCAGCCGGGTGGTGTCCTTTTTGCTCACATTGGCGTCATACAGCCGACCGGCGTGCTCTCCGGCGGCGTTGTAGCCGTATTCATAGTCTATGATCAGCGGCAGCTCCACTTTGGCAAAGCGCACGGCTTCCAGCACAAAGCGGGCTTCCTCTTGGGCTTCTTCCTCCGTGGTGGCTTGAGAGAAGAAATATACACCCACCGGTACCCCGGCCTTGCGGGCAGCTTTTAAGTTCTCTTTTGCCATTTTGTCTGCATGGAGCGCACCGTCGTTGTAGCCCCGGTAGCCTACCCGGATAAAGGCAAATTTGGCGCTTTTTGCCAGGGTAGTCCAGTCCACGGTGCCGTTGTGCTCGGAGATGTCTACCCCCTCCACAAAGGGGGCGTCGGTGCCAAAGTCATAGGTTACCCGCTGATGGCGGTTCCCCAGTGCCAGCACGGTGGCAGCCAGCGCACCCACGATCACCAGCGCCAGTGCCGCCTGCACCCACCGGTTGGCAAACAGAGATTGCCCGTCGGTTTTGCGCCGCCCCTTGCGCCGAGCAGCGCCGGCGGGCTTTTTGCGGGTGGTTTTTTTACGGGTGCTTGTCCGCCGTGGGGTTGACCGACTGCGGGTATTCTTTTTTGCAGGTTTTTTTCGTTCGTTTGCCATGCTTTGCTCCGCTTTACCTGTAAATGATCCTTTTAATAGTAATACAAAGCAGGGAGCGGGTCAAGGGCAGCGGGCCAAAATTTACAATTCCCCCGGTATTCTACTGTTGTGGTAATTTAAAGCGCTTTCTTGACAAGTGATTCCGGGCAGTATAATATAATAGGTATCACAGTATAGAAATCAGGTAAAGCCCATGCAGAATTTTGATAAAATGGATCATATGCACTTTATTCGCAAGCTGCCCATTCCTCAGGAGCTGAAAAAAGAGATGCCCCTGACTCCGGAGCTGGCTGCCTACAAGGACAAGCGGGATCAGGAGATCGCCGCCATTATCCGCAGCGAGAGCGACAAGTTGTTGTTGGTGATCGGCCCTTGCTCGGCGGATCGGGAGGATGCGGTGATTGACTATATCCACCGCCTGGCAGAGGTGCAAAAGCAGGTGGCGGACAAAATTTTGATCGTTCCCCGCATTTATACCGGCAAGCCCCGCACCACCGGCGCCGGGTATAAGGGTATGCTTCACCAGCCGGATCCGGGTAAAAAGCCGGATATGTACGAGGGTATTCGCGCCATTCGCCATATTCACCTGCGTGCCTTGCAGGAGACCGGGCTGTCTTGTGCAGACGAGATGCTGTACCCGGAGAATCACCGGTATTTAAGCGACCTGCTGGGCTATGTGGCCGTCGGTGCCCGCAGCGTAGAGAACCAGGAGCACCGGCTGATCTCCAGTGGACTGGATATTCCTGTGGGTATGAAGAATCCCATGAGCGGGGATCTGTCTGTGATGATCAATGCCATTAAGGCCGCCCACGGCGACCATTCCTTTATTTATCGCGGCTGGGAGGTAGAGAGCCAGGGCAACCCCTTGTCCCACGCCATTTTGCGGGGCAGTGTGGACCGCCACGGCATCAACCACGCCAATTATCATTACGAGAATTTGCGTATTCTTCACGATCTGTATGTGGAGAGCGGCATTGCCAACCCGGCGGTGCTTATTGACACCAACCACTCCAATTCCTCCAAGCAGTACCTGCAACAGGTGCGTATTGCCAATGAGGTGCTCCATTCCATGCGCCACTCGGCGGATATACGCCGTTTGGTAAAGGGCTTTATGATTGAGTCTTACATTGAGGATGGCGCCCAAAAGTGGGAGGACGGCATTTACGGCAAGTCCATCACCGACCCCTGTCTGGGTTGGGACAAGACCCGGGACCTGATTTTCTCCTTGGCAGACCAGCTGTAAACGGAAAAGCATATACTGCGCCCCGGCAGATCGTTTTCGGTTCCGCCGGGGCGTTTATTTTTCCAACCCCTGTCCGTTATTGCGATTTTGGGCATTTTTTTGTTCCGGCGGTGTTGACAAATGGCGCAAAAGTGCTATATTGGTAGTATAAATTCAACAGTCAAATGCAACGAACAGGACAGGACGAACCGCATCACCGCTTACAGAAAGCCGTCGGTTGTGGAAGACGGCAGCAAGGCGCGGTCCTCGTTATCCCCTGCAAGCAGCACCTGTGAGCGGCCCTCGGGCTTCGTAATCGGTGCCGGTACTCCCCGTTATCGGAGCGTGCTATCCGCCTTGGCGGGCAGCGCATGAGCGGTCGGCAGTTTTGCCGGCAAGCAGAGTGGTAACGCGTGGGTTTCTGATTTTTACCTTCGTCTTTGCACAGCAGCATTGGCTGTGCCGGGGCGAAGGTTTTTTGTTTTTTGTATTTGACTGGGAAAAGAAGAATGAAAGGAGTCTTTCAAATGAACACATTGGTTATTGTACTGATTGCCATTGTTGTGTTAGGTGCGGGCTATGTGCTGTATGGTCGCCATATTGCCAAGTCCTGGGGTATTGATCCCAAGGCAGAGACCCCCGCAGTGAAGCACAACGACGGCAAAGACTTTGTACCGACCAACGGCTGGACGGTGTTCAGCCATCAATTTTCCTCTATCGCAGGTGCAGGCCCGGTTACCGGCGCCATTCAGGCGGCGGTCTTTGGCTGGGTGCCGGTGCTGCTGTGGATCCTGATCGGCGGCGTTTTCTTCGGCGCCGTTACGGACTTCGGCGCCCTGTACGCTTCTGTGAAGAACGAGGGCAAGAGCATGGGTATGCTCATTGAAAAGTACATCGGCAAGCTGGGCCGCAAATTGTTTACCATCTTTTGCTGGTTGTTCTCCGTGCTGATCATCGCCGTATTTGCGGATATGGTTACCGGCACATTCTCTGCCTTTGATGCGGAGACTCTGCAAAAGCTGCCGACTGCCGGGGTCAACGGCTCCGCCGGTATGGTGTCTATTATGTTTATGGTGTTTGCCGTGGTGTTCGGCCTGATCCAGAAGAAGTGGAACCTGACCGGGTGGAAAGAGTTTGTTGTGGGCGTTGTCTTTATTGTTGCGTCCTTTGCCATCGGCATTAAAGTGCCCATCATCATGGGCAAGACCCAATGGGCTGCCGTGGTGTTCGCTTATATTTTCCTGGCGGCCATTATGCCCATTTGGCTGATGAAGCAGCCTCGGGACTATATGACCACCATTATGTTTGTGTGCATGATCGCCGGTGCCATCATCGGTTTGGTCATCGGCCACCCCACCATGGAGCTGCCTGCCTTTACCGGGTTTAATAACGAGAAGCTGGGCACCATGTTCCCCATTCTGTTTGTGACCGTGGCCTGCGGCGCTGTGTCCGGGTTCCATAGCCTGGTGTCCTCCGGCACTTCGTCTAAGACCATCGCCAATGAGAAGGATATGCTGAAAGTGGGCTACGGCGCCATGATTTTGGAGAGCGTGCTGGCTGTATTGGCACTGTGCGTGGCCGGTGCCGCCGCCAAGAACGGCGTGGCTGCCGAGGGCACCCCGTTCCAGATCTTCTCCCGCGGCGTTGCCGGGTTCTTTGAGAAAATGGGCGTTCCGGTACAGGTAGCCACCGTGTTTATGACCATGTGTGTGTCCGCTTTGGCGCTGACCACGCTGGATGCTGTGGCTCGGATCGGTAAAATGTCTTTCCAGGAGATCTTCAGCGTAGACGATATGAAGCACGCAGCTCTGTGGCGCAAGGTGGTGTGCAATCCGTATTTTGCTACCATCATCACCCTGCTTTGCGGCTATGTGCTCACCAAGGTGGGCTACCAGCAGATTTGGCCTCTGTTTGGCTCTGCCAACCAGTTGCTCAGCGCACTGGTGCTGATTACGCTGTGCGTGTTCCTGAAGGTTACAGGCAGAAAGAACAAGATCCTGTTCCCGCCTATGATCATTATGCTGTGCGTTACCTTTACTGCATTGGTGCAGCGGCTGATCGCCATGATCAAGGCCATTCAGCAGGCTGCCGCAGTGGAGATCCCTGCCGGACAGACCAGCTGGGGCGCTGTGTTTATTGCCAACGGTTTGCAGCTGATCATCGCCGTGTTGCTGATTGTACTGGGCTTGACCATTGTGGTCAACAGTGCCAAGAGCTATGTGAAGAGCAAAAAAGGCAGCGAGACCGAAGAGGTCGCCAAGGCATAACGGCGTGCGTATAATATTGATATAAACCATGAACCGTCTGCGTATTTCTGCGCAGGCGGTTTTGTGTTTGTATTTGGCCCCCCTGCAATAAGGGAGGCAAATCGCAACCGATTTTTCTAAAATATGGAGCATATTCCGATCTATGACGGTACAGATTTTCAAATGTGCCAAATAAAGAACCGGAAAGTTGTCAAACGCGCGGCTGCGTGCTATAATACTGGACGCAAAACAAAACTAAATCTGGAAAAGGGGATTTTTCATGTCTGACAAAACGGAAAAAAAGTACATGAAGAAGTCAGAGATCGTTACCTTTGGTATTGGTCTGTTCGGCGTGGCTCTGATGACCGGCTGGATGCCGGACTACACCGCTACTTTCTTCGCTGACTTCGCGTTCAAAGGCAAGGGATTTGACTCCGCCACCATGGCAAACGCCATCTCTATGGTGTTCTTGGTGGCCGGTATCATCGGCGCCGTGTGCGAGCTGGTGATCGGCTATTTGGTGGATAACACCCGCACCAAGCTGGGTAAGGTAAAGCCCTGGGTGGGCTTCGGCGTGGTGCCGCTGGCTGTGGTGGCTATGCTGGTATTCATTGCACCCAACACCTCCAACCAAACCTTGGCGATCGTGTGGATGTTTGTGATCTACTCCTTATATACCGCCTTTAGCTGTGCGGTAGAAAGCCCGTCTAACTGCTTTGGCTCCCTGTGCTCGCCCAATCCGGCAGAGCGCTCCACCGCCATCTCCATCGCTTCGTTCCTGCGCAGCGTGGGCCAGTCCGGCGGTATGGTAGTCGTGATGGTGGTGGGCCTGGTGATGAAGGCCTTAATGGGCAAGCAGCAATATAAGAACGCCGAGGGCCAGGGCCTTGACCTGGTGATCTCCACGGCGGTGTGCGCCTTGGGTCTGATCCTCTTTGTGATGATCTTCTTTACCAATAACAAAGAGCGTGTGCCTTTCACGCAGGAGAAGGTGAGCCTGAAAGACGCCGTCAAGGTGGTCTTTACATACAAGAACCTGCTGATGGTGTCCTTGACCAAGCTGTGCGGCTTTGGCCGCGGCGTGTACGGCACCGTGTCTTTGTACATCGCCATTTACCTGCTGGGCTCTAAGGACCTGAAGCTGGCGCTGCTGCTGCCCATGGGTATCGGTACCGCTGTGGGCACCCTGCTGGTGAACTTTGTGCTCAAGAAGTTCTCCACCAAAAAGACCTTTATTCTTTTCTGCGTGTACGGTGCGTCTTCCATGGCAATCCTGTTCCTGGTGTCTAAGGGTATCGGCTTTAACAGCACCCTGATTGTGCCGTTCCTGATCCTGAACTTCTTCTGCGGTTTGCAGCACGGCAACACCAATGTAACCCCCAATATTATGATCGCCGATTGCGTAGACGAGATCGAGTGGAAAACCGGCCAGCGCAAGGACGGTTTGGCGTATGCCGGTTACGGCCTGTTCTCCAAGATCGCTTCCGCCTTCACCAAGGCGCTGGGTCCCTGGCTGCTGTACACCTGGTCCGGCTATGCCGTATCTCGTGACGCCAATGTGGCTTATGCCGCCCAGACGGATTCTACTTTGAACAAGATCTTAATGATCTACACCATCATTCCCGCCGTGTTCGTTGTGCTCCAGGCGGTGCCCATCTTCTTCTACGATATGGTCGGTGAGAAGAAGGAGCGCATTACCCGCGAGCTGATGGAGCGCCGTGAGGCCGCCGGTTTGGTTGCCGGTGAGGGCGAAGAGACTGCCGATGCGGCAGCAGCCGAGTAAGGGGGCGACGAGAATGGCAAAACAGGAAAAGACTTTTAATACCAAGTTGTATGCGCTGGTGGTATTTTTGTTGGTTGCAGCCATTTTGGCTGTGTCCACCGTGGCCACCTTTAGCAGCAAGTATATTGCATTTAAGCCGGAGAAGGTCGCTCAGGCGTATGCGGATACCATTGTGCAGACCGGTGACGGCTACAATGCCAACAAGTATGCGCTGGTGAGCAAAAGCGAGAAATACGGCGATTTTATCCGCAAGTTTTATATGTACCCGGTGATCTATAAGGACGCCGGTTACAAGCCCGGCGATGATACCAAGAATTTAAAGGGCTTGAACGACGACAGCTACAAGTCCGATAAGACCAAGAACGACGACGGTACGCTTACCGGCCAGGTGACCGAGGCCATGTATCCCTACTATGTGGAGCTGCTGGGTCAGTACGGCTGGGACGATGCAGACGCTATGTTCACCAATTACTTTGCCAAGTACCAGCAGGTGCGGGGGCAGGTATTCGGTGATTCGTACCTGGATGACGAGGGTATGTTCACCGCGCTGGAGGCCAATGTAAAGACCTACGGCGAGAGTCTGACCGGTACGGAAGAGACCTACGACAAGAACACCAAGGTCAAGCTGACGGATAAGACCATCGGCGCTTACCAAAAGGCGCTGGGTGAGGATTACAAGCTGACCACCACCGTGACCGATGTGCAGTCGGTGGAGGATGTAAAGGCTTATACCGCCAAGATGAATACCCAGCTGCTGGCGAATTATGAAGTCAGTGCCGACGACATCCGTGCCGTTTCCACCTGCACCGTGCAGGTAACGGACGCTAAGGGTACCCGGTTGGCCACCTGCAACCTGACCGTGGTGCAGATCGGCCATACCTGGTATGTAGACAATACCACCGCAGATACCTCTGCGTTGTATCAAATCGGCAAATGATCTTTCGCTTGCCGTAAGAGAGGGAACCGCCCGGACCGTAAGGTCCGGGCGGTTTTTTGTGTGCGATGGATAAGATCTGTTTGGCTTTTATTTTTTTGTAGGGTGCTTGCACGCCCTGCCATTCGCCGCCGGTTTCCATCCTGAAAAAACGCCATATTCTTTTGCAACCTACTATGCAGGCATGCAAAAATATGGTATAATTCTTGCGAGACAGTGTGCATTATCCGACAGCTGTCGGGTGGTGCCCATGGGTCTGACGGAAAGGAGAGCATCGGCCTGTTGATCGAGGAAGCGTAAGGCATTGACAGAATCGGTTTGGATTGATCATTCTTTACAAAAAAATAAGGCCCCTGCCATTGCAGGGGCTTTGTGCGTATCAATCATCGTATGGATTACCGTATTTTGCGCAGCTGCGCGGTGAGTACGGCAGTCAGCTTTTCCCTGTCAAAGGCGGGCAGCGGCTCCAGAATCACATCAATACAGCCGCCTACGGCGTAGATCACATTGGTTACCTGGTGATAATTTTTCTCCATAGTGAAGTTGTTGTGGGAGCAAATGGCCTCGGTCATTTGCTGCTTGAGCATGCGCAGGGCGGGAGCGCACATACGGCTGTTTTTGAATTTGGTCAGCCGCTCAATGTTGTTGTTGCGCTCAATCTCATTGAGCATACTGTTAATTATATCTGTGGGATCCCGCTGGATTTGATCGTAGTTGATGCCCTTGGCGATCTCCACAATGCCGTTGGTGATGGTTTCAAAGCAGAATTGAATGCATGCGCCCATGCTCTTAAAGTGCAGATAAAAGGTGCTTTTGTTAATGTCTGCTTTTTTGCACAGCTCCAATACGGTGATCTTGTCCGTTTCTTTTTCAATCATCAGCGCGATCATAGCGTTAAAGACCGCCGCCTTGGTGCGCTTTACCCGTCTGTCCATTTTTTAGAAAAACCCCCCTCAAATCGCTTTGTAATGGACACCTGTCCAATAGCAAATACTATGATAACATAAATGAAAGAAAGGTTGCAAGCAACTTCACGGAATTTGTAGGAAGTGCTGGAAAACGCCATGAAAACTTGTGCAAAAACACGAAAAATTGTCCCGCTGGTACTGGCGCTTTTGCTGCTTTTTGGCGGTTGCAGTGCGGTCAACAGGGCTGCCGTTTTTGGTACAAACGGCAACGAGACTACCCGGCGGCAGGATGTGTTGACGGTGGAATTTTTGGATGTAGGTCAGGCCAATGCGGCGCTGCTCACCTGCGGGGGTAAGAGCCTGCTCATCGACGGCGGCAATGTGGCAGACGGCGCCAAGGTCACTCGTGCGGTGCAGGCGGCAACGGACCGGCTGGACTATGTGGTGAATACCCATGGCCATGAGGATCATGTGGGCGGCCTGGCCGCTGTTGTGGACGCGGTGCCGGTGGGTCAGGCCATTGTCAGCCCGGTGACGGCAGACAGCGACGATTACCAAGATTTTTTAGATGCGCTGGCGGATCGAGGTGTGACTCCGGTGGCCGGGCAGGCGGGTATGCAGTTTCCTTTGGGGGAGGCTAAGTGCACCGTGCTGGGCCCCGTCGCTGCCGGCAGCGATCTGAACAACAGCAGTCTGGTGCTGCAAGTGCGCTTTGGCGGCGTGACTTTTCTCTTTATGGGTGACGCCGGGGCAGAGGAGGAGCGCAGCTTGATTCAAAGCGGTGCAGATGTAAGTTGTGATGTGCTGGCGGTGGGTCATCACGGCAGCGGCTCTGCCACCGGCTATGTGTTTCTGCGCCAGGCGTTGCCCAAGTATGCGGTGATCTCCGTGGGCGCGGGCAACCGTTATGGCCATCCGGCAGAGAGCACGCTTTCCCGCCTGCGGGATGCCGGGTGTACCGTCTATCGCACGGATCAAAGCGGCACAATCACCATAGTGACGGATAAAAACGGAAAAATCCGCTGTCCTGCATAAAAAAATGTTGTATTCTTTGTTTTTTTCAGCTATAATAAATACAGAATTTTACATATTGGAGGAATTTTACCTATGTATTGTTGGTTAGACGGCAAAACTGTTGTTGTAACCGGCGCTTCCGGCGGTATGGGCGCAGGCATTGCGGCTACCTTGATCAAGAAGCACGGCTGCACTGTGATCGGCGTGGCTCGGTCGGAACCCAAGATGCTCAAATTCATTGAGGAGCTTGGCCCCACTTATGCCCAGCAGTTCTCTTACAAGCTGTTTGATGTGTCTGTTAAGGAGAATTGGGAGAACTTCTATAACGAGCTGGTAGAGGAAGGCGTGCAGGTGGATGTGCTGGTCAACAACGCCGGTATTCTGCCTAAGTTTAAGCGCTTTGACCGCTACAGTGATGAAGAAATTGAGCGTGCCATTAACATTAATTTCTACAGCTGCGTGTATTCCGTTAAGACATTTCTGCCCATGCTGCTGCAGAGCACGGACCCGGGCATTGTTAACATTGACTCTTCCGCCGCGCTGATGAGCCTGGCCGGTACTTCCATGTACAGCGCTTCCAAGGCTGCACTGAAGGGCTTTACCGAGGCTCTGCGTGAGGAGTTCCGTGGCAAGTGCTATGTGGGTCTGGTTTGCCCCGGCTTTACCAAGACAGATATTTTCCGCGGCCAGTCCAACGCAGGCGGCAAGGGCGAGAAGGTCATCAATATGATCTCTACCGATTGCGACCTGATGGTGAAGATGATCATGTTCGGTATAGAGCACAAGCAGGCACTGCAGATCCATGGTGTGGATGCCCACGCCATGAGCGTGTTTGGCAAGCTGCTGCCGGTGAACGGCTCTCGCCTGTTCAGTGCTGTGATGAAAGCGGCGGACATTGACCTGTTTAAGGAAGTTTTTAAGGACGACGCCGAGCTGGCGGAGTAAATTTTAAGCATTTAAGGGACGCAGCCGTTTCAATGAGGGAATGGCTTTGCGCCCCTTTCTGCTTTTTTTGCAATAAAAAGGAGGGGTTTTTATGGCAGATGCTGTAACGGCAACGAAAAAAAAGTATATGAATTTTAAGGAGATTGCGGCGTACTCCCTGGGACTGTTCGGGTTCCAGGCCATCGTAGGCTTGCTCAACTCCTACCAGGCCGAGTTTGACGGCTCCATTTTGGGTGCCAATGTGTCTGTGGTGGCCATTTTAATTTTGGTGGCCAAGATCGTGTCTGCTGTGGCGGACCCGGTGGTGGGCAACCTGATCGACCGGTCCAAAAGCAAGCGGGGCAAGTTCAAATCTATGATCCTGTACTCTCTGGTGCCGCTGCTGGTGATGACCGCTGTGGTGTTTGTGAAAGTGCCGTTTTCCGGCACCGGGCTGTATGTGTGGATCTTCCTCACCTACTTGGTTTGGTCCATTGCCATGACCATGGGCGATGTGCCCTCGCAGGGGATCGCTTCCGTGCTGACCCCGGATCCCACGGAGCGCACCAATGTGGTGTCCATTTCCAATACCTTTAAGCAGATCGGTTTTTCTGCCTGCGTGGTGATTGTGCCGATTGCCTGCCTGATCATTCCCGGCGGGTCCAAGGTGTTCGTTAAGTCCGGCGAGACAGATACGCCTATGATCGCTTCCGAGTTCTTCTGGACCGCAGTGCTCACCGCCATCTTTGGTTGTGTGCTCTTTGCCCTGATTCCGCTGCTTAATAAGGAGCGGGTGCCCTACCAGGCCGGCGAAAAGACCACTTTTAAGGATATGATGGGCGCGCTGAAGAACAATAAACCCTTAATGCTGGTGATTATTTCTTACTTCCTGGGCTTTGGCCGTCAGATGGCTATGGGTATCCAGGTACAGGCCGCAACGGTGATCCTGGGCAGCCAAAACTTGGTGGCTGTTTTGGGTATCGTTACCGCCGTGGGTTCCATGATCAGTATGGCGCTGTGTCCCCTGCTGATTAAGAAGCTGGATGAGCGCAAGGCGTACATTCTGCTGTCTGTTTACGGCTTTGCCGCTTCCATTTTCTCCTTTGTGATCGGCCATTTCTGGTTCCAGTCACCGGACAATATGGTGCTCACCGTGCTGTTTTATGCCTCTCTGTTCCTGATCGGCTTGCAGTTCGGCGCCGTCACCTTAATGCCCATGATCATGACTGCCGATTGCGTGGATTATTACGAGTATGAGACCGGCAAGCGGATGGAGGGCGCCGCCTATTCCATCCTGACCTTGACCATTAAGGTGTGTCTGGCACTGGGTACCGCCGTGGGTCTGATCTTTGTGCAGGTGTCCGGTTATTATGACGCTTTGGGTGCCGGTACTTTCACCACCAAGACGAAGGACATTATCTTTTTTGCTTATACCGCCTTGCCGGGCGTGCTGGCACTGCTGTCCATCTTCCCCATGTTTAAGTACGACATTGTGGGCGAGAAGAAGGCGCAGATCTCTGCCGCTCTGTCCCAGCGCCGCGCCGGTAAAGAATAAGCGCCTGAAAATAGATACAATATGTATATATAGAGAAAAGCGACTTCCCCCGGGAGGTCGCTTTTTTGTGTGGTGTGCAGCGGGTTTAAATATGTGTGCATATCCTTTTCCATTGAAAGTGGAGCCGATTCCACGGAGCATTCCTTGTAATTCGCGTGCCACACCATTTATACTGATATTGTTAAAAAAAGAAAAATCTTGGCTATCCGGTCGAAAGGGGAGCAGTCGTTGTGAAAAAACGGGCGGTTTTTATACTCACCATACTTATTGCGTTGGTACTTGTTGTGGGTGCATTTTTGGCACCGAAAATGGCCAAACCGAAGCTGATGGCCACATACGATCTGGAGCCGCCTTTTTGTGATACCTACAAAGACGGTGGCTATTGCTACTTTTTCGTTCAAAGTGATGCGCATTATTGCTTTAACGGAAATGGGCAGCAGGAGTTGGAACGCCTGGCGCCTCGATTTGACATTTCGCAGCTGGATGTCAACCGATACGATTATGTTGTTGCAGTGAATTGCCGGATTCGGTCCATTCGTTATAGTTATGGCTCGGCGTATAAAACCATGTCCGTAGGCATAGATACCTATGTTGCAGACGCCGATTTGACAAAAACGCAGGACGACAGCGTAAGGGTCTATCGAATGAAAAAGGTGAATATCGACTACGATTATAAAAAGTATGGCTCCATCGGCACGGACTTTCGTGTCGCGGAAGAATAATACTGAAAGTGCAGCATATAAAAGAAATAGAATATGTATTTTTTACGCGGTGGGTGATCCTACCGCGCTTTTGTTTGATTTTTTCCAGCTGAGGCGACAAATGCACTGCGGGCGGCAATCTGCCGCCCACTTTGAATTACAACGAGAATTTCTGCATTTTACTTTTTGCTATTTTTGGCCTGGTTACGCGAAATCTTGGCGGCTTAGAAAAAATTTTTATTTTTTCCGACATTACCTATTGACATAGTAGGCATTATGGTGTATAGTTAAGTCAATCCAACGGGGAGACCCGAAGAAATCAGGAGACCGCTATGAACCGGTTATTTCCCACATTGTTAAGACAAAATTTCCGATTTGGACGAATGAGCCGATGTATGTGACCCAATCGTAACCTACATTTTATCATTTGAACTTGAAAGGAATTTGAATTATGAGCAAGAAATACGCATTTGAGACTTTGCAGCTGCATGTTGGCCAGGAGCAGGCGGATCCCGCTACCGACTCCAGAGCCGTACCGATTTATCAAACCACTTCTTATGTGTTCCATAACAGCGACCACGCCCAGGCCCGTTTTGGCCTGGCAGACGCCGGCAACATTTACGGCCGTCTGACCAACTCCACCCAGGATGTGTTTGAAAAGCGCATTGCCGCTTTAGAGGGCGGCGTAGCCGGTTTGGCTACCGCCAGCGGTGCGGCTGCTTTGGCTTACACCTTCCAGGCACTGGCCAAGGCCGGTGACCATATTGTCAGCGCCAAGACCATTTACGGTGGCACTTACAACTACCTGGAGCACACCTTCCCGGAGCACGGGGTCAAGACGACTTTTGTTGACCCGGACGATCTGCAAAATTTTGAGGATGCCATTCAGGACAACACCAAGCTGATCTTCTTTGAGACCTTGGGTAACCCTAATTCTAACTTGGTGGACATTGAGGCCCTGGCCAAGATCGCCCACAAGCACGGCATTCCGCTGGTGGCGGACAGCACCTTTGCAACGCCCTATCTGCTGCGCCCCATTGAGTACGGCGTAGACATTGTGGTCCACAGCGCCACCAAGTTCATCGGCGGTCACGGCACCACCCTGGGCGGCGTGATTGTAGACAGCGGCAAGTTCGATTGGGAAAAGAGCGGCAAGTTCCCGCAGCTCACCGAACCCAACGCCAGCTACCACGGCATCAGCTTTGTGCAGGCTGCCGGCCCGGCTGCCTTTGCCACTTATATCCGCGCGATTCTGCTGCGCGATACCGGCGCTGCTATTTCTCCCTTTAACGCATTCCTGCTGCTCCAGGGCGTAGAGACCCTGTCCCTGCGTGTGGAGCGCCATGTGGAGAACACCAAGAAGGTGCTGGAGTACCTGCAAAATCATCCGCTGGTCGAGCATGTGAACCATCCGTCCTTGGATCCCAAATATCAGGATCTGTACAATAAATATTTCCCGAGCGGCGCCGGTTCCATCTTCACCTTTGACATCAAAGGCGGCGAAAAAGAGGCAAAGGCCTTTATCGATGCGCTGGAGATCTTCTCTCTGCTGGCCAATGTGGCAGATGTAAAGTCCCTGGTGATCCACCCCAAGACCACCACCCACTCTCAGCTGTCTGCGCAGGAGTTCAACGAGCAGAAGATTTTTGACAACACCATCCGTCTTTCTATCGGTACAGAAAACATCAACGACATTATCGCCGATCTGGAGCAGGGATTTGACGCTGTAAAAGCGCTGAACGCCTGATTTGACCGACAATTTCATTTGAATTTGACAAGGAGTTATTATCATGGCAATTTATAAATCTATCCTGGACCTGGTTGGCGGCACCCCGCTGGTGGAGCTGACCCAGTTTGAAAAAGAGAACGACCTGAAAGCAACTGTTTTGGCGAAGCTGGAGTATTTTAACCCGGCCGGTTCCGTGAAGGACCGTATTGCTAAGGCCATTGTAGAGGACGCAGAAAAGTCCGGCAAGTTGCAGCCCGGCGGCACCATTATTGAGCCCACCTCCGGCAACACCGGCATCGGTCTGGCAGCTGTTGCTGCGGCCAAAAAATATCGCCTGATCATCACCATGCCGGAGACCATGAGCGTGGAGCGCCGCAACCTGATGAAAGCCTATGGCGCAGAGCTGGTGCTCACCGAGGGCGCCAAGGGCATGAAGGGCGCCATCGCCAAGGCAGAGGAACTGCACGAGCAGATCCCCGGCTCCATCATCGCCGGTCAGTTTGTAAACCCGGTGAACCCGGCCACCCATAAGGCCACCACCGGCCCGGAGATCTGGAAGGACACCGAGGGCAAGGTTGACATCTTTGTGGCAGGCGTAGGCACCGGCGGTACGGTGTCCGGCGTGGGCGCGTACCTAAAGAGCCAAAACCCCAATGTAAAAGTGGTTGCCGTAGAACCTGCTTCCTCCCCGGTGCTGTCCACCGGCCAGGGCGGTGCCCATAAGATCCAGGGTATCGGCGCCGGCTTTGTTCCGGATACGCTGGATACCAAGATCTACGACGAGATCATTACCGTCACCAATGAAGATGCTTTTGCCACCGGCAAGCGCCTGGCTAAGTCCGACGCGGTGCTCACCGGTATCAGTTCCGGTGCAGCCGTTTGGGCTGCCGAGCAGCTGGCCAAGCGCCCGGAGAACGCAGGCAAGACCATCGTAGCCTTGCTGCCGGATACCGGTGACCGCTACCTGTCCACCCCGCTGTTCCAGGACTGATTTTAGCCCCCAAAGAATACCACCGCCCCGGCGTGAGCCAAAGCGGTGGTGTTTTTCTTTGCGTATGCATAAGTGCGACTGGAGCAGCCACAGTTGCCCGCCCAAGCACCCGCTTGACAAACCCTGCCGGATATATTAAAATAACACAAGTGCCGTGATCGGCTTGTGCTAGCCGTATGGCGGGCGGACAAAGCAGGGAAGCACGGAAAATATTAAGAAAAAGCAAAATAAAAAAATCGGGGTGTAGCGCAGTTGGTAGCGCGCCTGCTTTGGGTGACGAAGGCGACCGCTGCCGGTGGCAGATGCAGGGAGCCTGAGGAAGCGCAGCAAAACAGAGCGCATGGCGTTGCATAGCGGCGCCATGGGCGACAATTTTGCAAGAGGGCGGACAAAGCAGGGAAGCACGGAAATTTTAAGAAAAAGCAAAATAAAAAATCGGGGTGTAGCGCAGTTGGTAGCGCGCCTGCTTTGGGAGCAGGATGCCGCAGGTTCGAATCCTGTCACTCCGACCAAGAAACCACCGTAATTTTGGTAGAATTACGGTGGCTTTTTTGTTGTTGATTGTTGACAGGTTGCGTTGTGCTATAATGACCCTGCAAATCGAAATTTGATAACGAGAATAAGGAAACGGAGGACTTACAATGCGGCTGGATGGATACGGGCTATTTGTTAAAAGACGGAACGCTTTTTTACTTTATGGAAGAAAAGATTGTGAAAAGCGCACAAGCAAAAAATACGAGTATCCACAAAAGGCCGCTGACTTTTGCGCCGGACATTGACAAATTATAAATTTATCTTTATCCCATATAAGAGCCGCCACGACTTCTGTCATTATCCAACCACCAATTTGTTTGTTTTCTTCAGGTATTTTGCCGGAATAGGGGCATCTAATTTCCATGTAATGTTCATGGGTCTTGAACCGTTATGCGAAACATAATTTGCAGTACCAAGATAAGTGTACGGTGCCGTATTGCCGTAAACATCATTTTTAAATTCGCGCACAAACAAGAGAACCTTGCTGCCGTTTTTGCGATGATTGATATACCGCTGACCGACTTTACCTTCTGCATTGGTGGTACTTTGGCTTTGCCAATGGAACAGAGTTTCGTTGATGGAATAATCCTGATACATGGTTGTAGGCGAGTAGTCTTTATCCGACTTGTTCAATGTGATAAAGAACACATCAATTTTCTTGTCGGGCAACCATTTTACACCTTCGCGAACCGTGCTTGGCTTCATAAAATCCATGGCAACAAGCAGTTGATCGCGTGTATAGGTACAATGTAGATCCAGCGGGCAATCAAATCCGAGGCGCACAGGCTCATCAATAAAATCAATGCGATTGTAGTTATATTTGAGCAGTGCAATTAGCTCGGAAAGCATGACAGGACTATTCAAAAGCGCCCGGAAGTTTTCGAATACTTCGTCCGCGTTCCAATCCTCAATCGCTTTTCCCCACATTGTAATATAGAACATCTGAAGCATACGCTTTTCTAAATCCGAAAGTTTTGTAAGGTCGAAATGATCAATATTTTCCAAAACACGCAGCATAAATACAATCCATCGTCTTGAATCCACCAAGGCAAAACGGCTGAGTGCCTTTGACATTACCTCTTCCATCGGTTCCTCGAAATTATCAATTATATCTGCACGTGCGCACAGACGAGAAAAGGAAGCAAATTTATAGATTGAGCGAGGATCCAACCGATAGTGGTCGAGAAAGTTTTCGAGGGTAAGTTTTAGGCCGGTATCTTCTTCAAAGGTTGCTATACGTGCAACAAGACCTGCGCTGTTTCCGTAAGATGCACGAATGTTATCAAGAATATATCTTGCCGCCTTCTTTTCAAGCTGAATATAGCATCCCTTTGGAAGTGAAATAAACCCATCCTTGATTTCACGTGTTACGCCTCGTGTGGTGTTGGAAAGTAGAGCGGCAAACTTATCTTCAAAATTGTACTTTTTGTTTGCTTGCCCGATAAAATCGAGCACGGTCAGGCATTCTTTATCCTCAGATAAGCGCAGTCCACGTCCGAGCTGCTGTAAAAACACTGTCAAAGATTCTGTTGGACGCAAGAATAAAACCGTGTTGACTTCAGGGATGTCCACACCTTCGTTGTAGATATCAACGACGAAGATAAACCGCACTGCACCTTTTACAAGTCTATTTTTTGCCGCTTTTCTTTCTTCGTCCGGCGAATGTCCGGTCAGAAACATCGACGGAATTCCGTGGGCATTAAAATAATTGGACATAAATTCTGCGTGTTCAACCGTTACGCAAAATCCAAGCCCCTTTACATCATCAATATCGGTAACATATTTGAGCAATGAAGAAACCACCAAGTCGGCGCGACGGTTTGCCGTCATACCGCTGAGTGTATAAACTCGCGAAAGCTCGCCTTTATCATAGCCTCCGGCTGCCCATTTTAAGTGATCCAAATCAACCGTATCCGTTACACCGAAATATTGAAACGGACACAGAAGCTTGCGGTCAATCGCTTCGGGCAGACGAATTTCGGCAGCAATACGATTATTAAAATACGGCAAAATACTCTTCCCGTCCATACGTTCAGGCGTTGCTGTCAAACCGAGAAGAATCTGCGGATGATAATAGGATAAAAGCTTTTGATATGTAGGCGCGGCGGCGTGGTGAAACTCGTCTACGATAATATAATCATAAAAATCCGCTGTTGTTTTCTCGGTAAAGCTCTGTGAGTTGAAAGTTTGAATAGATATAAAAAGATTATCTATGCTTTCCGGTTTATAGCTGCCTACAAACATATCGCCAAAGTTCGCGTCTTTCAGTACCGCGCGAAAGGTGTACATGCTTTGTTTTAGGATTTCTTCACGATGAGCCACAAACAGAAGCCGGCAAGGCTTTTCCGGGTTTTGCTTGCGAAAACGCTTGTAGTCAAGCGCAGAAATTACCGTCTTTCCAGTACCTGTGGCGGCAACAACAAGGTTTCGATGATAACCACGAACCTTGCGCTCAGCTTCCAGCTTATCAAGAATTTCTTGCTGATAAGAATAGGGCGCAATATCCATTGTATAAACTTCGGCATTATTACTGTCAAAGTATTTTTCGGCCTTTAACGCACGGGACAAACGCTCCTTTTGCTCCTCGTTGTAATATTCAAATTCATTGGAATTCCAATAGCTTTCAAAGGTAGCCTCGATTTTGTCAATGGTTTCCGGCAGGTCCTTCTTTGTAACCTTTACGTTCCATTCAAGACCGCTGGAGATGGCAGCATTAGAAAGATTCGATGAACCCACATACGCCGTAGTAAAACCAGTATCCCGATAGAAGACATACGTCTTCGCATGAAGTCTGGTGCGCTTGGTGTCATAGCTCACCTTGATTTTTGTGTTAGGAAGTTTGCGGAGTTCTTCGATTGCCTTTACATCGGTCGCTCCCATATAAGAGGTGGTAATAATGCGGAGTTCTCCACCGTTTTTCGTAAAGGTTGTAAGCTCATCTATAATTAAGCGCAGGCCGCTCCATTTAATGAAAGATACCAGCATATCTATGCGGTTACAGGAGATAATTTCCTTCTTGAGTTCGGTAAACATCTGCGGCTCATGGATTGCTCCTGTAAATAACGAGCTTTGTGCAATAGACGTTTCGGGGCGAATGATCGCTGCTTTTTCATTGAGAGCAAGAATGCTGTTCTTTTTGTCAAAGAGCGAGAGCAACTGCTCAGCCTGTTCGGCGACTGTCATTTTACCAAGTTCGTTTTCTTTAGTTTCGTGAATAATCGTAGAAATAATACGGTTTGCAAGCGCTACTTGTGCGTGCACGTCACCGCCATTATCAGCAACATTATCAAGCCCTTTTTCTACAACTTCGGCAATGTATTTTGCCAGTATTTTGGACGCCTCGGCACGATCAATGGGCGCAGTAGTAGAGCGCTTGTCCGTAGAGGCAAGCTCCGTTTCTAATCCCTTATTGATAATTTGCTCATACAGTCCGTCGTGCAACATACGCTAAAATACCTGCCCCCTGCAATCGTGTGCGACTTTTATAGACATGCGTGTATAAATTCTCCAGTAAGTTTGAACAGAATCACAAATCCGCTGTGGCACTATATCTTCCGCAAAAACGGAGGCAACGCAGAGGACGATCGCGCACTTTGTCCGGTAAAGTTACAATAATAACAATTTTATCATCAAGGACATTATATCGCGCTTTGTTCTCCATGGCAACTATTTTAATTGTGTAATGTAAAATTTGTGTATTCAGGGTTTATTTCTGACACCGCTTTTGTGAGCAGCGGTGACGCCTACGCACCGCTCTACCGGCGCTAATATTTTGATTTATTTGGCGGTGGCCTTAGCCACCGCAGCCGTGATTGCATTGGTTGCAGGGATCATCAAATCCTGCAAAGCCAAGCGGGAAGAAGCCCGGGAAAAACAGAGACAAGAGAAAGAACAGAAAATCGAGGATTACGACGAATAGCAAAGCAGAAAGCCACCGATGATCGGTGGCTTTCTTATGTTATACGGGGGAGCAAATTGCTGCCTTCGTGGAATAAAACAGGGGAAATTGTGGGGAAAGGGGGCACTTTTTGCCGGGGACGGCGAGTGACAGGATCTGCTAATTTTATAGGTTATACTGGTCCAAAAAGACCGTTGAGGACAAGCTTATGAAACTACTGGAAAAGCCAAAATTCACCACCGCCCACAGCCGCGTCGGGACCAAGCGCGCGCTGCTGGGTTGCGCCGGGCACTTGCTGGGTGGGTTTGTACTATCCGTCGGGGCGGTAGCCGGCGGGTGCAGCCCCTTTGCGGTGGCACTGGTGGCGGTGTCCGGGCGGCGGGATTTTCTCTTTTCCGCCCTGGGTGCCGGGTTGGGATATATGATCTTTGGTACCGGCACGGCTCGTGTGCGGTACTTTGCGGCAGTGCTCATCGCCTTGGTAGGCGCGCTGGCAATGGCTGCCTTTCTCCCCCGGCGAGACGCCCGGCTGCCCATGGCGCTGTCTTGTCTGGCGGTGGGGCTGACCGGGGCGGTGCTGCAACTGCGATTGGGCGGCGGCGCGGCAGATTATGCGCTGGTGCTGGGCGAGAGCATTTTGGCCGGTGGCGGCGGATATTTCTTCTTCCGCGCAGAGCACTGCAATTATCGCCGTCTGCGGTGCAAGGCTGCGCCTACCGGCGACTTGGTATGCGTGCTCATTAGTGGTTCGCTGCTGTTAATGAGCCTGTCTCGATTGACAATTTTTGACATTGCACCGGCGCGGATTGCGGCCGTGCTGCTGATTTTGATTACCTTACGCTTTGGTTCGTCTCGGTTGGGGGTCACCCTGGCCCTGTGCCTGGGGTTCGCCTTGGGTCTGGCCGGGCAAGACACCATGTTTTTATTGGGTGCCTACGGCTTTTCCGCCCTGCTGGCGGCACTGTTTGATCGTTTTGCCTCCCTGGGCTGCGCCGGGGCGTTTGTGCTGTCTATGGGCTTTTTCTCTGTGGCGGCCAACCTGGGGCATTTGAGTGTGTGCACCTTTGTGGAGAGTGCGGTGGCCGGCGTGCTACTGCTTCTGCTGCCTGCCGCCTGGGGCGATCGGTGCACCGCCTTTTTTGAAAACGGTGCGGATATTGCCCCGGAGGGCTCTCTGCGCCAAAGCCTGGTACTGCGGCTGCGATTTGCCGCCTCCGCCATGGCCAGCGTCAGCGACAATGTGCGGGAGGTGCGGGAGAAGATCGACCGCATTAACGGCAAAAGGGGGTTGCCTCCGGATCCGGAAAAAAGCGATATGCGCATGGTGGCGGCGGACCAGTTTTACTCCATCTCCGACATGCTGTCCGATTTGGCCTTTGAGTTTGATCAGGCGGAGTGCTTTGACGCCAAAACAGCCGGAAAGCTGCGGCGGCTGCTGGGCGAGAGCGAAATTTATCCCAAAAATATCTCTGTGATTTTAGACAAATTTGACCGTATGCGGGTGGAGATCGCCTGTGACGATCCGGCACCGGGATTGTCCAGTCCGGTGCTCCAGGCCAGGATCAGCAAGACCTGCGGGCGCTCGTTGGAGGCAGGCCAGGTGACCCGCTGCGGCAGCGAAAGTCTGTTGACCTTTAACGAAAAGCCCCTGTATTGTCTGTCTGTGGGTTACGCCCAGTACGCAGCGGAGGGACGGCTGTGCGGAGACACGGTAAAGGTGGCCCGGGACGGCCGTGGTCACCAAATTCTGATTATCAGCGACGGTATGGGTCGCGGCTCTCGGGCAGCGCTGGACGGCGCTATGGGCGCCGGGCTGCTGAGCCGTCTGCTCAGTGCAGGCTTTGGCTTTGACGCGGCGCTGAAAGTCGTCAACTCTGCGCTGCTGGTCAAGAGCAATGAGGAGAGTCTGGCTACCCTGGACTGTGCTTGCGTAGACCTGTTTACCGGTCGGTGTGCCTTTTACAAAGCCGGCGCACCCCGATCCTATGTGCTGCGCCACGGGCGGCTGACCCGGTGCGAGCTGGCCAGTATGCCGGCGGGCATTTTGCGGGGCATTACCTTTGCCAAGCGCACGGCGGTGCTGGGCGCCGGGGACACGGTGGTGCTGCTTAGCGACGGCATTACAGACGCGGACGCGGTAGGGCTGGAGGCGCTACTTTGCCGCTTTCAATCCCAGGATCAGCAGGAGTTGGCAGATACGGTGCTGGCCTATGCCAAGGCTCACACCCCGGCGGATCGACGAGACGATATGAGCGTGATCGTGGCCCGGTTGCTGCCAAATTAAGGAGGAGCGAATACCATGTTTCTATACGGATTTGTCGGCAGCACCCCCTGTGGCAGGCTGCTGCTGGAGAAGTTGCAGGCCTGCACCCAGCAGGGGCTGGACGGTTACGGCGCCGCCCTAATGCAAGGGGGAGAGCTGCTGTGCGCCAAAAGCAAAGAAAGCGTGGCAGCATTGGCACAGCAGCTGCCGGAGAGCGCAGCGCCCTGCGGATTGGTACACGCCCGGTTTGCCACCTGTGGCGGGCGCACCGCAGAGAATGTGCACCCCTTTGTAACCGATGATTATTGCCTAGCGATGAACGGCACGGTGGAGAACGCCGTTGCCTTGCGCAGCGCGCTGAACCTGCTGCCCTACCCGGACAGCGACGGTGCGGTGTTGGCGGCGCTTTTGCAGGCGTATGCAGACAGCGGCACCGTTGCCGCTTTGCGTTTGTGCTGCCGTGAGGCTCGGGGCAACTATGCTTTGGCCGTGCTGCATCGGGGTGAGGAATGCCTGTTCGCCTGTGCCCACGGGGCGCCGCTGTATGCGGCGGTAGGCGGCGGCAGCGCTTGCGTTTCTTCGGATTTGGCGGCACTGGAACCGGATCAAATGAAAATCTATGCCCTGTCTGCCGGGGAGTGCGTGCAGCTACGCCCGGGCAAGCTGCAGTTTTGGAACGCCAAGGGCAAGAAAATCAAAAAATCCCCCTGCGCGGTGACTTTGCGACGGTCGCCGGCAGCGGGTTTTGCAGACCCGGGAGAGGCGTTACAGGCGCTGCCCGGAGATTTGGAGCTGCTGCTTCATCGCTTTGTGCGTGGGGACCAACCTCGGTTGGGCAAAAGCCGCCTGCGGCCTCGGGGCATCAGTCGGGTGCTGCTGGTAGGCTGCGGCACTTCCTATCAGCTGGCGCAAGCGGCGGCTTGTAATTTTGAGTCGGTGTGCGATGTGCCTGCTTTTGCCTATTCTGCCGGTGAGTTCTGCGCCGGGGGCGTGGTGTGCGACCGAGGCGCGCTGGTGGTGGGCATTTCTGCCAGCGGCCAAACGGCAGAGGTGGCGGAGGCGCTGCAAAAGGCGGCGGCCTTCGGCGCCCGCACGGCGTCGCTGACCGGCGACCCGGACAGCCCTTTGGCTCGTGCCGGGGGCACGCTTTTGTCCCTGCCTTGCAGCCTGCCCGGCGGGTTGCCGCCGGTGACCCACTTTGTGCTGGGCTATGTGCTGCTGGCGCTGGTGGCGGTGGACTGGGGGCTGCGCCAAAAGACCATTACCCCCTTATTCGGCCGCATGGCGGTAAAGCTGTGCGCCACTCTGCCGGACAAGCTGCGGCTGATCTTAAAAAGTGGCAGCGAACTGGACGCTTTGGCGGCGTATCTAAGCGGCTATGATCGGCTGCTGTTTGTGGGTCAAAACATTGACCTGGCGGCAGCGGGCGCGATGGCCGGCGTGTGGAGCCGTACTCTGGGCGTGCCGGTGGAGACGGTGCCTGCGGCGGAGCTGCGCCACACCTTGCTGCCTACGGTGGACAGTCACACGGCGCTGGTGGCGTTGATCAGCAGTCGGGAACTGACGGAAAAAACCTGCGCTGCACTGCAACTGGCGGCCATTCGGGGCGCGGGTACGGTGGCTTGCACGGTAGAGAGCCTGGCAGGGCAGTTGTCCGGCGCACGGCAGGTATTTTTGTTTCCGGACAGCCTGCCTTTACTGGCGCCTGTGTGCCAGTGCGCTACTCTGTCTATGTTGCTTTTGCGGCTGTGTACCGCCCGGGAGCAGGCCGGGCGACCGGTGGAGCAGCCGCCGGTGCTGCCCCGGTATTTTGCCGGATAGGGCATGTTTAGACCCAAGGGGCGCTTTTTCGCTATTTTCCTTGCAAAGCGGCGGGCTTTTCGCTATAATAGACCCGTATGAACGCGCGTTGCGCTTTGGAGGAATAGTATGGAAAAAATTCTTGTTTTGGATTTCGGCGGTCAGTACAATCAGCTGATTGCCCGCCGTGTGCGTGATCACGGCGTGTTTGCCGAAATTCTGCCTTATACCACCTCGCTGGATACCATTCGGCAGGGAAATTATAAGGGCATTATCTTTACCGGCGGTCCCAATTCCGTGTATGACCCGGCCTCGCCCCATTACACCCCGGAGGTGCTGGAGCTTGGCGTGCCGGTGCTGGGCATTTGCTACGGCTGCCAGCTGATGGCATGGATGCTGGGCGGCAAGGTAGAGACGGCGCCGGTGTCCGAGTACGGCAAGATCAAGTTGACCGTGCTGGGCGGCAGTGTGCTGCGGGATGTGCCCCAGGACTCCACCGTTTGGATGAGCCATACGGACTATATCGCCCAGCCTCCGGCGGGCTTTACCGTCACCGGTAAGACGGCGGACTGCCCCTGTGCGGCGATGGAGAACCCGGAGCGTGGCCTGTATGCAGTGCAGTTCCACCCGGAGGTGACCCATACCACTTATGGCAAGGAAATGCTTCATCATTTCCTGTTTGATGTTTGCGGTTGCTCCGGCGACTGGCAGATGGATAATTTTATTGAAAAGACCGTAGCTGCGCTGCGTGCGCAGATCGGTGACAAAAAGGTGATTCTGGGCCTTTCCGGCGGTGTAGACTCCTCCGTGGCAGCGGGCCTGCTGTCTCGCGCGGTGGGCAAGCAGCTTACCTGCGTGTTTGTGGACCAGGGCTTAATGCGCAAGGACGAGGGCGATTTTGTAGAAAAGACCTTTACTTCCTTGTTTGATATGAATTTTGTGCGGGTCAACTGCCAGGAGCGCTTTTTGCAGGCGCTGAAGGGCGTCACCGATCCGGAGCAAAAGCGCAAGATCATCGGCACCGAATTCTTTAATGTGTTTTGGGACGAGATCCGCCACCAGGATGAGCTGGGCTACTTTGCCCAGGGCACCATTTATCCGGACTGCATTGAGTCCGGCAAGGGGGATGCGGATACCATCAAAACCCATCATAATAAGGTAAAGATGCCGGAGGATGTGCAGTTCCTGGGCTTGGTAGAGCCGCTGTGCGACCTGTTTAAGGACGAGGTGCGCAAGGTAGGTACCATGCTGGGCATTCCCAAGGCGCTGGTGTGGCGCCAGCCGTTCCCCGGCCCCGGTCTGGGCGTGCGAATCTTGGGCGAGATCACCGCGGATAAGATCAAGGTGCTGCAAGAGGCGGATTGGGTCCTGCGGGACGAGATGGCCAAGAATGGGTACGAGAAAGAGATGGCCCAGTTCTTCTGCGTGCTGCCCTGCGTCAAGACGGTGGGCGTGATGGGCGATCATCGCACCTACGATCACCTGGTGGCCATTCGTGCCGTTACCACGGATGACTTTATGACTGCCGATTGGGCGCGCATCCCCTACGATATCCTGGCTACTGTCAGCAACCGCATCACCAACGAGGTGGAGCATGTCAACCGCGTGGTCTACGACATCACTTCCAAACCACCCGGTACGGTGGAGTGGGAGTAATTAACAGAAGCCTTGAAAGTGGCTTTAACACTGGGTTTTGAGTGTTTGCCGACTTTAAACGATACTGTTTTGATACTGTTTCACTAATTTAATACAAAGGGAAAACCCCTAATGTATGACTCAATTCATACATTAGGGGTTATTTTTATTCGCCGTTTTTCTTTTTGTCCCATAATTCCATAAGTTTTTTATGGTTTTCTCTTGCGGCACTCATAGGGTAATTATAACGCCACTCATCATATTCCTCTTGCGTTATTTCTCCGTTTTTGAGCTGCTCATGTTTTTTGCTCCATTCCATAAACCCGTCGGATTCGTGAGATGTCGGGTCTTTCGGCATTAAATAAGGCAAACCTATTTCATCGGTGCAAATATGTAAATCGTACTCATCTTCAAGTGCGAAAAGAAGCTGAAATAACGCTTCGTAATTATTTATATCGGGAACTTCTAAAGCTGACGGCTGTACACCGACAATAGCAGCTAACCGTTCAACATATTTACCCTTTGGTCGTCTTGTTCCGCTTTCATATTGAGCAATGCGAACATCTGCTCCGAGTTTGTCAAAGCCTGCGGCTAAGCCTAATTGTTTTTGTGTGAGATTTTTTCTTTTCCTAAACCTCTTTAATCTATCGCCAACTGTCATATCTTACTCCTAAACATTTTTGTATAATTTGATTATAACCGATAAATTTAGAATTTGCAATATCTTAAACAAAAAAGTTTAATGAAATTGTGTTATAAGTATTGACATAAACAAAAATGTTTAGTATTATACAAATGAACACTAAACAATATTGTTTAGTAATCGAAGGGAGGTGAAATAATGAACAAACTTTTTATGAAAGCCGAGGAAATTCAAGAAGAATTAGGAATTTCAAAAACATATGCTTATAAAATTATAAAAGAATTGAACGAAGAACTTGAAAAAATGGGTTATAAAACTCTTGCAGGTCGTGTCAGCCGTAAATTCTTTAATGAAAAGTTTTATGGCATAAATGAAAATGCAGAAGAGAAAGGAGCGTAAATTATGCCTGTTTACAAAAATCAAGATAATGGCACGTGGTATGTTTCTGTTTACTATAAAGATTGGGAAAATAATCAATCTCGTAAGGTTAAGCGTGGCTTTAAAACTAAGCGTGATGCACAAGAGTGGGAAAGAAATTTTCTCTCGAAGCAAGCAGGCGACCTTAGTATGAATTTTGAAACCTTTGTTGGCATAGGAAAAGATTTATTGTTTCGATTACTTTGCTGAAATCATCAGTTTTAGTATCAATCTTATGGGTAAAGGCTTTCCATTTCTTTTGCATTACATCATTTTCGGCAAAAGCCATAAATTGCTCAAATTGTTCCATCGTAAAGGTGTGTCCACGATTTTCAAAAGTTTTTTTAAGTGCTTTTGTCAGCGTTGCACCGTCAAAATCGAACTTATTGGCAAGATAATAAATATCATAATAATCTTTCATTCGACTTGAAAATTCCATTAAATCGAGAATTGCATCAAGCTTTTCCGCAATAGTTGTTTCAATCGAGTATGTATTTATGATTGGTGAAGGAAAATCTTTTAACTGTGTAGGAATTGGTCTTTTTTCTTGATTTGGTACAATTACATCACCAACACCGAAATCAATACTAAAAGGAGTTCGAGTATTTTTGATGTGTGCAACAATAGAGGCACTGATTCCTGCATACTTCTTTGCGACTGAAATAGGTGAAACATTTTTAATTTCAAATGTTATAAAGTTATTTCCGGTATCTATAGCTATAATTTCTTCAAGGATTGCACGAAGTTGTTCAGGTGTGTTTGGTAATTTTCTCAGAAGAAAATCTACATCTACTGTAACTCTGCTGTCAAAGTCCGTTATTGAATAGATAAATAGTCCACCTTTAAGTACTAAATTATCTGCATATTTTGAATTTTGCAACCGGCGTAAAAATTCTTCTTGGCAAAACAGCTGCATACACAGCTGATAGCTTCGACCGGTTTCTTTCGCTTTATTTTTTAATCTTGTAAGTACAGATGCGGCAATATCAGCCATTCAGCAATACCTCCATAACACTCATCATTTTTGTATATACATGCATTTCTTTAGCATATTTTGAAAGATTTAAAAGATTCTTTTTATCGTCCGAAACATATGCATTAAGTGCTTTATTAAATGTTTCGCTATCAAGTTTTGTACGATACTTAAAACAGTCGCAAATAGTCCTTTCACGGTCGTAAACAGGGAGTGTTATACCATTAAAATCACCTATTGTTTTTCCGAGTTCAATTATATTCTTTTGAACATAATATGCTTTGATAGGCACTTCTTGGATATTTGAAATTTGATTTCTGTAAGTTCGAGGAACTGCTATTGACCATTCTCTTGGAGCAAAGTCACTGTATCCATAATGAAACAAAGCCGATTCAACGCAAACCGTTCCATACGGCAACAAATTTGATATTAGCTGTTCTTCACTTATGTTGTAATTATTAGGAAGTTGGTAAAAGCCATTTCGTATTCTCTCGATAACACCATCTTTGCACAATTTTGCAATATCATAATTTGTAAATCCCACATTTTTAAAATCGGAAGTTTTTGCGATTGCGCCAACATTTTGAAAAATATTTTTTGCAATTTTTTCTTTAGACAACGGCTCACCAACTTTCTGCGTACAGTTATCAAAATTTGTACGCAAATTTATTATAGCAATATTTTTAATAAAATACAACATTTTTTGAAAAATAGCCATGCAATTATAGATATAATTATAGAAACGGCAATTAAACAGATATAAAAGATAGCTTTATCACTTTAAAGTGTTGACTTCGGTATGCACCTATGATACAATACAAACGATATGGCAGATGGTGATACTGTTTTGATACTGTAAACTTTGAGTTACAAAAACTCAGTAAAAACGGTTGGATTATCTGTATAAAAACAAAATATTTACTAAACAAAAAAGTTTAGTAAATGATCGAATTGAGCGAGTGGGAGTGAGAAATCAACAAGGTTGATTTCGAGACCGTTGCTCCAAATCTATGATTTGGGAGAAACAGTCCGGTGGACTGTTTCGTAGCAACTTGATAATAAATTTAAAACGCCCTATTTATAAGGCATTCGGGAGTTTTGCAACCCAAAATGGCAACATTTTGGCAACAATATAATATTCACAAAAGATTAAGAGCTATCAGACATCAAGTCTGATAGCTCTTTTTGTTTTGTGTTTATGTAATCACATAATAGTCAGGATCTAAAATAAACTCGCTATCGGTTATATCAAGCCAATTTTGGCAAATTACGACTAGTTTATATATTTTTTCGGCTAATGATTTAATATTGCTTGGTTTGATAGATAAGCAAATTCTTAATGAAGGGGCATTGTCCGTTGGATAGTGAGTTGTATTAATTACTTTGCCACCATCAGTATCTACATAACGTTTACCATCTTTAGTGGTAGTTTCTAAAACAAGAAATGAATTGTTTGGATTGTTGGGATTTATTGCTTTTGCACTAATTGCTGCAAGATGATCATATTCTGATGAATCAATTTTTTCGAATGGATAGGTTTTATTTCTTTTGGAAATGAACCAGTTATATTCTCTTATCCAATCGATTAACTCTAACACCGTATAGCTCCACTCTTTTGGAAAATAGGAAGATGAAAACAAGTCTTTTAATATATCTTGAAGGTTAGTGTTTTCTATATCAAAATCGTTTAGCACAATAAATGCCGGAAAATGAATGTCCGTAATATGCTTCTCAATTTCTTTTGTGGAGCATTTAAGTAAAGGCGAAACGTGTGCCAATCCTTCGCTTAACGATATAGTGCCATAAACCAAATTAGCTATAGGTTTAACAATACCTAATATAGATCTATCGATTTTACCTTTCATATAATCATTTAACGGATTAAACAATTGACCTTTTACATATAGATCGGAAATATTTGTTTCCAAAATTTTGCTTACTCGTGAAAGTTCATTTTTTCGATTAGGATAAAAAGGAGTTACTCTTTTTTGACGTAAATCAAATGGTAAATCCTCAACATAACCAGTATCCCCGTCAAATAGGCAAACAATCCTATCCCAACCAAGTTTGCTTGCGGCATATCCCAATTCAACTAAAACATTAGGATTTGGCATTTTGCGTCCTTCAGCATTTGAATTAACAATACTTACATCGCAAACAAATAAAACACTTTTGTCTATTTTATCAAATATTGTTGTAGTGATGTCAGGACTTCCATTAATCCCTTTTGTATCTCGGTCGTAGTTCATATATATATCTGCATCTTTTTCTAAGTCGGTCAACGCTTTTTTTAAACATTTTTCGATAAAATATTTATGAGTGTTACTATCCAAATCGTTTTGCCACGAGTAAAAAATTGAACGAGCCATAATATCACCTCCGTCAATTTAGCCATTTATGGCGTTGTTTGAAAGTTACTAATATCTCAATTATTGCCGAGTTCCTATATTATTCAACTATTCTTTTGTGAGTGTTGATTAAATTTTTGGATAGTTATAGCGCCAGTAATCATATTCCTCTTTAGTAATTGCACCGTTTTTGTATTTCTCGGCTTGTTTTTTCCGCGCAGAGAATATCTCGAACATCGTTATGTAATTTGTACCCATTCCCTTGTCCAAATGCAGACACACTTCTCCGTCAAGCTCGGTGATTTTTAGACCGTATAAATCTTCAAGGGTAAATAAGGTATGCATAAGACCGTTGTAACTGTCGATATCGGGAACGGTTAACGCCTGCGGCGATACTTCAAATACCTGTGCAAGAGTATTTGTTAAATCAACTTTAGGTGTTCTTGAACCTGACTCATACTGTGCCATACGAATATCGGCAGTCTTTTCAGGAAAGCCGACCTGAATACCGAGATATTTTTGAGTCATACCTCTCAAATTTCAAAAGAAACGGATTCTTTCACCAATTGCCATTGTACTTCCTCCTAACGATCTGTTAATAATAAATATTATACAGATACGATTAGTGCGTGTCAAGGCTACTAAAATAAAAACGTTTAATATTTTCTCAAAAACCACTTGACTTTACTGAATTTGCTTAGTGTAATGAAGATACGAGCTTAAACCAATAGCGTTAAGTTTTTGAAAATTGAATAACCGTCATACATTACGGTAATGGTGTATCCGCTCGGGCAAATTGGAAGGCGGTCAGAAAGTATTCCGACACGAAATAAGGAAAGAGTAACCGAACAATCAAAATGCCGCAGTTCCTTGCAGAAGAAATGCAGGAATATCTGAATCAGCTTTACGGAATAGGAAAAAACGATAGGATTTTTGAAATCACAGAAAGCTACCTGCACCACGAGATGGACAGAGGTTCACAAGAAGCAGGCGTTAAGCGCATTCGCATACACGATTTGAGACACAGCCATATATCGCTCTTAATTGATATGGGATATATATTTAACAGGCAACATAGGTAAAAATGTATAGTGTATGTTCGAGTAAAAAGAATGGCATTGAAAATTAATAAGGTATAGATCAATGCTTCAAATCTATGATTTGGGAGAAACAGTCCGGTGGACTGTTTCGTAGCAACTTGATAATAAATTTAAAACGCCCTATTTATAAGGCATTCGAGAGTTTCGCAACCCAAAATGGCAACAGTTTGGCAACAATATAATATTCACAAAAGATTAAGAGCTATCAGACATTATGAACAAGTCCGATAGCTCTCATTATATTTAATATACAATTAAGTTAGAAATCGCCAATTGAAAAAATAATCTTTCTAACTTTAAATTGCGATTTCAATAATAAATTCCAACTAAAAAACGCATTAAGAACAAGCAATACTTATATCAAATTTATCTAAAACATTTATATAAAATTTAACAATCAATTATTTGTTTGTTTTTTTGGAAGTGTTACAAGCATTACTGTTCCATTTTTGTCGCTCTTTTCAGCTTTTACCGTACCGTTGTGCAAAAGTACAATTTCCCATACAAGTGATAGTCCAAGACCTACACCGCCGTATGCTCTGCTACGAGATTTATCAACACGGAAAAATGGTTGAAAGATACTTTCTCTGTACTGCTCGGGTATACCATAACCGTTGTCTTTAACTCGTATATAAAGCTGATTATTCTTTTCGTCAACAGTTATAATGACAGAAGCGTTTTCTCTGTTGTAGCGTATTGCGTTTTCAGTTAAATTGAATAATAAACGATAAATTAAGGTGTCACTGCCTATCATCGTACCATTGCCGTTGTATTCAAGGCGAATATTCTTTTTTTCTGCAAGGGGAGCAAGGTCGGTAAATATTTCTTCAATCATAGGGGCAATTTCTATTGTATCTTTGCACTCAACTGTACGAAGCTCACTCATTTCAAGCAGAGTTTTTGTCATTTGTGACATTCTTTCGTTTTGCTCTTGTAGCAGTGCAAGAAATTCTGCTGTATCGTTGCTCATATTTGGGTGCTCAACAGAAAAAAGTTCAATTTGTGCTTGAGTTAAGGCAAGTGGTGTTCTTAACTCGTGCGCTGCATTTCCTGTGAATTGCCGTTGAGCAGTAAAACCGTTGTCGAGTCGGTCAAGCATATTGTTAAATGACTGACTAAACTGTTTGAATTCAGGCAAAACATCGGCGCTTATTTTCATATCTGCCAAATTGTTGGGCTGTACATTCTCTACTTGAGAGGCAAAACTTTTTAGCGACTTTAAAGCACGACCACTGACAAAATATATCTAATGCCTTTTGACCGTCATAGCAATAATCAACACTGTAAGCAAGACGCTTAAGACTTCTTACGATTGTGTCACAAAGAGCAACCTCGTCTTCAACAACTAAAATATGCATAAATATCTCCTGTCACTTGGAAAAATATCTTTATTATAGATTATAACATAAAAAAATAAAATCTTTGTTAAATTTCTTTCTTAACAAGGATTTTATATCGTTCGTGATATAATAAGGCAAAAATGAAGGGAGTGGTTAAATTGTTCAAAGTAAAAAAAGCAATATCTCAAATCGGTTTCCTTGCTGCCGGAGTGGTTATGCTGTGCTATGGAGCAATGCGTGGTGAGGCAGACACTGTGCTTAGCAAAGCCATAAGATTATGCTTGGAGTGTATTGGAATTGGATAAAAGAAAAAAGAATGTTTCAAAGCTTGTAAGCCGTTTTCGTACTTGCATTCAGGCAGGTGCAACGCTTTTGACAAATATTCATTTACCTAATTTTTTTAAAGGCGGAATATATCAGGGCAATGGCAAGGCTGTGTGCGTACCGGGGCTAAATTGCTACTCTTGTCCTGCTGCGTCGGGTGCGTGTCCAATCGGCTCGTTTCAGGCTGTTGTAGGCTCATCAAAATTTAAGTTTTCCTATTATGTAACAGGATTTTTAATTTTGCTTGGCGTGTTGCTTGGTCGATTTATTTGTGGCTTTTTGTGTCCGTTTGGTTGGATTCAAGATTTGCTTCATAAAATACCGTGTAAAAAGCTTTCAACAAAAAAACTAAAGCCTTTAACATATTTAAAATATGTCATCTTGCTGTTGACGGTTGTATTGCTGCCTGTACTTGTGGTTAATGATGTTGGAATGGGCGACCCGTTCTTTTGTAAATATATATGCCCACAGGGTGTGCTTGAGGGTGCAATTCCATTGTCTGCTATTGATGAGGGTATACGCTCGGCTTTAGGAAATAAATTTATTCAAAAGCTTATTATTTTGATTATTGTAGTTGTACTGAGTGTGGTTTTCTATCGTCCGTTTTGCAAGTGGATTTGTCCACTCGGTGCTTTTTATGCATTGATGAATAAGGTGTCGTTGCTTGGCATAAAGGTTGATGAGCATAAATGCGTGTCTTGTGGCAAATGCGCAAGAGCGTGTAAAATGGATGTTGATGTAATAAAAACACCAAACAGCACTGAATGTATTCGTTGTGGTAAGTGTATAACTGCTTGTCCTACGGATGCACTAAGCTTTCACTACGGATTTGGTATGCCTGAAAAAAATCTTTGCAATACTGTAAAAGAAAATAACAAAACAGATATGAAAACAAATAACAAAAAAGATATAACAACGGAGGAATAATAATTATGAAAAAATCAAAAATATTAACTATACTTATGGTTTTAGTGCTTATGGTTAGCCTTGTTGCTTGTTCAACAACCAAAAATAACGACAAATCTAAGTCAAATAATACGGCTGATATTTCATCTTTAATGAAAAGTGAACCAAGCGATTTAGAGGGCGCAACTGCACTTTATCAAAAGCTTATGCAAAAAGAAAATGAAATTTTATCAAGTAATTCACAGCTTTGGGAAAAAGTGTTTATGTCAGCAAATAAGGACTCTTCTAAGATTGAAGACGGAACAAATTATGGCGACTTTTTGCTCAATACTATTGAAAACGGTAAAGATAACTTTACTGCAGATGAGTTGAAAATTCTTAAAGACGGTGCAAATCAAATTAAAGAAATTGAGGGTAAACTCACAATTTTAGAACAAAAATATCCGGGCTGTGGCAGTAAGCCGAGCGAGGGTGAAAGTGTTGACGCTGAAAGTGCAGGTATGGTAAGTAACAATAGCAAACTTACTAAGTTTCCAAGCTTTAAGGGTAAGGAACTTGACGGAAATGATATTAGCAGTGATGACATCTTCTCATCTAACAAAGTAACTGTTATTAATTTTTGGTTTACTACTTGTAATCCTTGTGTAGGCGAACTTGGCGATTTGGAAAAGCTTAATAAAGAACTTGCACAAAAAGGTGGTACCGTTATAGGTATTAACTCATTTACTCTTGGCGGTGACAAGACTGCTATATCTGAGGCTAAGGATGTTTTGACCCAAAAAGGTATTACCTACAAAAATGTTTGGTTTGATTCAAACAGTGAGGCCGGTAAATTTGCTTCAGGTCTTTATTCATATCCAACAACGTATGTAGTTGATAAAAACGGAAATATTGTAGGTCAACCAATTGTTGGTGCAATAACTTCATCATCACAAGCAAAGCAACTTAATAAACTTATTGATCAAGCAATTGAAAACAGTAAAAAATAAAGATTTTAAATATCTCGGTTCGGGGGTGCAGACATATTCTTGGACTGTTTAAACAGCGAATCCAAGACGATGTCTGTACTCTACCGGGCTCATATATCCCAGAGATTGTTTCATACGTTTGGTGTTATACCGGATGATATAATTATTAATTTCATCTATAAAAGTCTGCGCAAAAATTCTTCCTGACAAAAGAGTTGTAAAGAAAGTTGATAACCTCTTCTACGTGCCTGTGCCTTATTCTTTAATCGGGAGTAAATGGTGCCCGATGACTTGCAGGTAAAAACGATAATGCATTTAAGGCTTCCGCTTTTGCGGGAGCCTTTTTTGTGTGGATTTATTGCCGGTGGTTGTTTTTTTGTGGCGAAAAACAGAAAAAATTCTCCAAATCCCTTGACGAAAAAGGGGGAAATGGGTAGAATAAAACTAATTAGAAGGTTTTTTAGAGAGAGAAGAGGTATGACTATGGGTCGGCGGATTTTGGCTGTGTTGGCGGCGCTTTTGGCGCTTTTGTGGGCAGCGGTGCCGGCCTATGCAGCTTCGCCGGCGGTGGACAGCGCCTACCTGACCCGGGAGCCTTGGCAGAATGTGCCGGTTACAGAATTCCGGGCGGATGGTGCTATGGGCTATTACCAAATCTATGCCGACACGGACAATCATTGTCTGTATTTTGCGGTGAGTATGCAAGACCAGCAGGTGGAGCCGGGGGCGAATACCGCCGCCGTTGCGCTGAATTTGCAGGTGTCCTCTGCCAAATTCTCTACCAGGAAATTTACATTTACAACCGGCGCAAACAAGGCGTTGCAAAGCTACGACGGCATTGCCAGCGGCTGCAATATGCAGGTGGAAATACTGGAAAACAGCGGCGATTACGGCATCGCAGACGGCAATGCCTACTTTGCCATTGCGCTGGATAAAAGCCTGTGCGGGCCGTTGACGGTGCGGCTGGATTATAACTGCGGCGAGCGGGGCATTTGCCTTTTGGAGCACGCTGCTTTCGACTACACTTTGCCGGAAAAGACGACTGCAAGTCGCAATGCGCGGGCCGGGACTAAGCGATCAACCCGGCAAACCACAACGAAAAAGAAAAAAGAGACCACCACCAAATTCACCTACACCGGCACAGTGCCCCACACGGCCAAAAGCGCTCGGAAAAGCAGCGCCCAAACGGTGAGTAAGTTTGCGTACACCGGCGGGGCAAGCACCGGTGATACGGAGGAAGAACTGCCGGTACAAACCGGCGGCACAGCCGTGCTCACCGACGGTACATACACCGCAGCGGTGACGCCTACGCACCGCTCTGCCGTAGCGAATATTTTAATTTATCTTGCCATTGCCTTAGCCACGGCAGCCGTGATTGCATTGGTTGCAGGGATCATCAAATCCCGCAAAGCCAAGCGGGAAGAAGCACAGGAAAAACAGAGACAAGAGGAAGAACAGGAAATCGAGGATTACGACGAATAGCAAAGCAGAAAGCCACCGATCATCGGTGGCTTTTTGTTTTGAGAGTATGTATCAATCCCTCCGTCAATGCCTGGCGGCATCGCCACCTCCCTTTACAAGGGAGCCAAATCGGTTGAAATTGTAGAGCACGATACCCACAGTATGCCCCACAAGGTTTTGGTATCCGGATTTTACAAATCAAAATGCGCCTTGATCTGCGCGGCGGTAGCGGCGGCAGACAGGTGGGTGTTGTCGATCTTCATATAATTGGCAAAAGGCAGCTCGCCGGGGCGGCTGACCATTCGATGGTCGCGGTCGTCCCGGAGCAGCAGCCGGTTGGAGAGGGCGATATTTCGCTTAGACGGTTTGTGCCGCAGCCGGTTCTCCGTGGTGTTGCGCTGCAAGCGCACTTTCTGGGGCGCCACCAACTCCACATAATACACCTCTGCCCCATGCCGCTGAAACAAATCGGCGATCTGCGCCGTTTGTGCCCAGTCCTCTCGGCAGTCAAAGGCCCACATAAAGGTGAAGATCAGGCCATAGTGGTCTGTTTTTACAAATGACTCAAACACCGTTTGCCGCAGTTTTTCGATCACCGCCGGTTCGTATGTGCCAAAGATCTCCAGCACCGGCTCAATGGTCATGTGGTTGTGAAACAGGCGCAGGTCCGTGATCTTGGCCAGTTCTTGTCCCACGGTCATTTTGCCCACGGCGCAGTCGCCGAATAAAAGTACCAACTTCATACATTTCCTCCAAAAAAAGAACCCGTTGATGATAGTTCATCAACGGGTTTTGCAGTTTAACAGATCGTCTACACCGAAAATGAACGCAGCAGAAGAAGCCCATACGCATAGCGCATCGGCTGATACAGTCTGCTTTGGTCAAAGGCGGGTGTAAACATGATGGAACGGTCCTTTCCGGGTCACAGAGAGGACAGGGCGCCGAGAGCGGCGGTGCCGACGAAGGCATAAAACAGCGACATTGCCACTACGGAGATGACCCACACAATAATGTTGGCCCAAATAAAGTTCTTTTTGTTCTTATTGGTGTTGGGGCTGCACAGCCACACGATCCAGCAGATCAAATTCACCACCGGCAGGGCGGAGAGAATGAACATACCCACATACTGGCCAATGCTCATCACCTGGGTGGTGGGATCATAGGCCGGGGGCGCCGGTTGATAGGGCGGCTGATAGGGTTGTTGATAATTGCCCTGAGGGTTCGGGTTTTGCTGATTGTACTGGTCCATTTGGTACTTCCTCTTTTCTTAAAAATGTGCAGAACTCTGCACCCATAGCATACCATACTTGGCATTAGCTGTCAATTCTTGCCTTTGCCGGCAAATTTACGGCGCAGATCCCAACGGTAACCAGTGCGCCGGACAGCAGATAGCGCCAGGAGAAAGGCTCCCCCAGCAGCAGGCAGGAGAGCACCACCCCCAGTACCGGAATAAAGGCGTTATAAATGGCAATCTGCCCCACCGGGTGGTAGCGCAGCAGTTGGTTGTAAAACGAAAAACCCACGGCAGACACTGCCACCAGCGCCGCCAGAATCAGCAGTCCCTTGAGGTGTATACCCACCGGGTGGGCGCCCATTAGCAGCCCGGCAGGGATCAGCAGCGCGCCGCCCAGTGCCAGGGAATGGCCGGTAGCCACAAGCGGGTCCATTTTGCGGGTGACCACCCGAGTCAGCAGTCCACCTGCCATGGCGCACACACTGCTGCACAGCAGCATACCGTCGCCGGAGAGGGTGAACTGCCCGGCGGTGCTGCCCAGGTTGATGAGCACAATGCCGGAGAACCCCAACAGGCAGCCGAAAATTGATCGTAGGGTGAGCTTTTCCCGGAACACCACCGCGGCTGCCAGGATCAGCAGAAAAGTGCCCAGGCTGTCCAGGATAGACGCCCGGCCGCCGGGGGAATTGGATACGCCCAGATAAAAGAAAAAGTAGTGCAGCGCCGTGTTGACCAGACCAAAGAGCACCAGCTGCCACCGTGTCTTGCCCCGGGGCACCGCAAAGGAGCGGCCGCACAGCTTGGCTACCGCCAGCACCACCAGACCGGCCAGCAAGAACCGCGCTCCGGCGAACAGCGCCTTGCCGCCGGTGTCTGTGCCGGCAATGCCAAAGTCCGCCAGACCCAGCTTGATCAGGGGAAAGGCGCAGGCCCAGCTTAGCGCCGCGCTGCCGGCAAACAGGGGCACCCATTTTCGATTTTCAAACACAGAGGCTCGGCCCATTTTGTTCTCCGTTCTCGGCACACAGCCGCAGATCATCCTTTGTTTTTGCCGGATTATTGTATAATAGCCGCCGCCAAAAGTCAACAAACGCGCAGGGCAACGGCATATTTATCCGGACGAAATCCGTCACATTCGGCAGATTTTGGGCACTACCTATGAAGCGCTGTTTGAAGGCCGGTGGCAGTAGCCGCTTTTTGTTGCATTTTCAGCCGGGGTATGGTAGAGTTATAACAGGTATATAAAATAGACAGACGGCGCGGGCCGGGAAGGGGAATGGTATGAAAGGTATAATTTTGGCAGGGGGCAGCGGCACCCGGTTGTATCCGCTGACCCAGATCACCTCCAAGCAGCTGCTGCCGGTGTATGATAAGCCTATGATCTACTATCCGCTGACCACGCTGATGTTGGCGGGGGTGCGGGATATTCTCATTATCAGTACGCCCCGGGATCTGCCCCGATTCCAGTCTCTTTTGGGGGACGGCGCCCGGTTTGGTCTGCGGCTCAGCTACAAGGAGCAGCCCTCCCCGGACGGGCTGGCCCAGGCCTTTATCCTGGGTGCGGACTTTATTGGCGACGACTGCTGCTGTATGGTGCTGGGGGACAATATCTTTTACGGCGCCGGGCTGCGGCGGCTGCTACAAAGCGCGGTAGAGAACGCAGAGCAAAATCATCGTGCCACCGTGTTTGGCTATCATGTAGAGGACCCGGGGCGCTTTGGCATTGTGGAGTTTGACCGGGAGAACCGGGTGGTGTCGCTGGAGGAGAAGCCGGCGGTGCCCAAGAGCAATTATGCGGTCACCGGGCTGTATTTCTACGACAATCGGTGCGTGGACTACGCCGAAGGACTGACCCCCTCCGCCCGGGGCGAGCTGGAGATCACCGATCTGAACCGGCTGTACTTACAGGCGGGGGATCTGGATGTAAAACTGCTGGGGCGGGGCTACGCCTGGCTGGATACCGGCACCACGGACAGCCTGTTAGAGGCCGGCAACTTTGTGCGTACGATTCAGCATCAGCAGGGGGTGGAGATTTCCTCTCCGGAGGAAGTGGCCTATATTAACGGCTGGATCACCGCCGATGATTTGGCGGCAGCGGCCAAGACCTACGGCAAATCCGCATACGGCGCCTACTTGCAGGCGGTGGTGCGGGGCGAAATACAATACTGAGGTGCGAGGATGACTGTACTTGTGACCGGCGGTGCCGGGTTTATCGGTGCCAACTTTATATTTTACCAACTGACCCACCACCCGGAGGATCGGGTGGTCTGCCTGGACAAGCTGACCTATGCGGGCAATTTGGAGACCCTGGCGGATGTGATGGAGAACCCCAACTTCCGCTTTGTGCAGGGGGATATTGCCGATGCGCAGGCGGTGGAGCGCCTGTTTTTGCAGGAGAAACCGGATTATGTAGTAAACTTTGCGGCGGAGAGCCATGTGGACCGCTCCATTACCCAGCCGGATCTGTTCTTAAAGACCAATGTGCTGGGCACCGGGGTATTACTGGACGCCTGCCGCCGTCACGGGGTCACCCGGTATCATCAGGTGTCCACCGATGAGGTGTACGGCGATCTGCCCCTGGATCGGCCGGATCTGTTCTTTACGGAAGAAACGCCCATACACACCTCCAGCCCCTATTCTGCCTCCAAGGCGGGGGCGGATCTGCTGGTGCTGGCCTACGCTCGCACCTATGGGTTGCCGGTCACGGTAAGCCGGTGCTCCAACAACTACGGCCCCTACCACTTCCCGGAGAAGTTGATTCCCTTAATGATCACCCGGGCGCTGGCAGATCAAAGCCTGCCGGTATACGGCACCGGCGAGAATGTGCGGGACTGGCTGTATGTGGAGGATCACTGCGCCGCCATTGACCTGATTTTGCGCCGAGGCACGGCGGGAGAAGTGTATAACATCGGCGGGCACAATGAGCGCACCAATTTGCAAGTGGTGCAGGCAGTGCTGGCCGCTTTGGGCAAGCCGGAAAGTCTGATCACTTTCGTCACCGACCGGCCGGGTCACGATCGGCGTTATGCCATTGATCCTACGAAAATTCACCGAGAGCTGGGCTGGCAGCCGGAGACGGATTTTGACACCGGGCTGCGCCGCACGGTAGAGTGGTATCTGACCCACCGGGATTGGTGGAGCCACATTCTCAGCGGCGAATATCAAAATTATTTTCAGGCCATGTACAGAGAGCGGTTAGGCGAATAAATGCGAATTTTAGTAACAGGGGGCAGCGGCCAGCTGGGTACGGATGTGGCACAGGCAGCCGCAGCCAAGGGTTGGCAGGTATGGGCCCCCGATCATACAGAACTGGATATTATCCACCCGGCGCAGGTGGAGTCCGCCATCGGTGACTACCGCCCGGACTGGGTGGTGCACTGCGCGGCCTACACGGCGGTGGATCGGGCAGAGACGGAAGAAAAAACTTGTATGGCTGTTAATGCAGCGGGCACGGCGTATGTGGCTCACGCCTGCGCGGCAGCAGGCTGCGGGCTGCTGTACCCGTCTACGGATTATGTGTTTGACGGCAGCGGCACGGCGCCCCATCCGGTGACGGAGCGCCCGGCGCCCCTGAATGTGTACGGTCGCAGCAAGCTGCTGGGCGAGCAAGCGGCGCAGGCGGTGCCCCGCCACGCCATCTTGCGGATCAGCTGGGTGTTTGGCCTACACGGTAACAATTTTGTAAAGACCATGCTGCGCCTGGCAGAGCGCCGCACCCGCCTGTCGGTGGTGGACGACCAGATCGGCTGCCCCACCTATACGGTGGATTTGGCCCGGCTTATTTGCCAAATGGCAGAGCAAAACGCACAGGGTGTGTTCCACGCCGCCGGCAGCGGTCAGCCGGTGAGCTGGTACGACTTCGCCCGGCGGATTTTTGACCTTGCCGGCAAAGAGATAGAATTGGAGCCGATCTCTACCGCAGCGTACCCCACGGCGGCTCGGCGACCGCTGAACAGCCGGCTGGATTGCAGCGCCTTGGCGGCAGCGGGCCTCACCCCCTTGCCGGAGTGGCAAGACGCACTGGTGCGGTATTTACAGGCATTGGAGGAAAAAAAGGTATGATCCAAATGCAGGCACAGCAGAATGTGGGCGGCATTGCCGGGCTGGCAGTGCTCACCCCCACGGTGCACGGCGACGACCGTGGCTATTTTATGGAGACCTACAATCAGCGGGATATGGAGAGCCTGGGCTTTCATTATGATTTTGTCCAGGACAACCAGTCCGGCAGCACCTACGGCGTGCTGCGGGGGCTGCACCGCCAGCTGCGCTATCCCCAGACCAAGCTGGTGCGGGTGGTCAGCGGCACGGTATTTGATGTGGCGGTGGACCTGCGACCGGGCAGTGATACGTATTTGCGGTGGCACGGCGAGGTGCTCTCTGCGGAGAACAAAAAGCAGTTTTTGATCCCTGCCGGGTTTGCCCACGGTTTTTTGGTGCTGTCGAAGCGGGCGGAATTTTGCTACAAGGTAACGGACTTTTTTCACCCGGACGATGAGGGCGGCATTCCCTGGGACGATCCTAAGATCGGCGTGGAGTGGCCCATTCCCCCGGGTATGACCTTGCAGCTAAGCGAAAAAGACAAGCATTGGGAGTATTTGAAGTAATGGAATTTACCCACGCATTTTATGACGCTTTGCCCCCGGAGGCCGCGGCCATTCGCCAGGCGGTTTTTGTGGAGGAGCAGGGCTTTCAGGAGGAATTTGACGCCATTGACCGCCACGCCCTGCACCTGCTGCTGTTTGCAGACGGCCGGCCGGTGGGCACTCTGCGTGCCTTTACGGAGGACGGCGGCACCCGCTGGCATATCGGCCGGGTGGCGGTGATCCAGTCTGCCCGCCAGCTGCACTTAGGGCGGCGAATGATGGACTTGGCAGAGGCGGAACTGCGCCGCCGGGGCGCTGCGGGCATTGAGGTGTCTGCCCAGTGCCGGGTACAGCCTTTTTACGAAAAGTGCGGTTTTACCCCGGTGGGGGAGGTCTATCTGGACGAGTTTTGCCCCCACATTCGTATGGTTAAGGAACTGTAATAAAAACAATGCCGTCGGGCAATTACCGGCGGCTTTTTTGAGGTGAACGGTATGAAAAAGACACTTGCACCCACCCCGCCTATGGGGTGGAACAGCTGGGACTGCTACGGCGCCGGCGTAACGGAGAAAGCATTGCGGGAGAACGCCCGCTTTATGGCGGCGCACCTGCTGCCCTATGGGTGGAACACCTTGGTGTGCGACATTCAGTGGTACGAGCCGCAGGCAAAGGGCAACGAGTATAACAATTTTGCCCCGGTTTGTATGGACGACTACGGTCGTTTGTTACCGGCGGAGAACCGCTTTCCCAGCGCAGCCGGGGGCAAGGGCTTTGGCCCCATTGCGGACTATTGCCATTCTCTGGGCCTGCGCTTTGGTATTCATATTATGCGGGGCATTCCCCGCCAGGCGGTGCATCGGGATACGCCGATTTTGGGCACGGATTTTACTGCCCGGGACGCAGCCCATCACTTCTCCGTCTGCGCCTGGAACACGGATATGTACGGTATGCGGGACAATGCCGCAGCCCAAGCGTACTATGACTCCATTTGTCGGTTGTACGCCGACTGGGGCGTGGATTTTATCAAGTGCGACGATATTTGCGTCACGGAATTTCGCAAGTGGGACGATCCGTATAACGCCCGGCACGAGATTGAAATGCTCCACCGCAGCTTGCAAAATTGCGGGCGGGAGGTAGTCTTATCCCTCTCACCGGGACCGGCAGATATTTCCAATTTGCCCCACCTGTGCCGCCATGCCCAAATGTGGCGTATGACCGGCGATTTTTGGGACCGGTGGGACAAGCTGCATGATATGTTTGACCGGTGCAAGACCTGGGAGGGCGTGCCCGGCCCCGGCTGCTGGCCGGATTGCGATATGCTGCCGGTAGGCCGCCTGTGCAAGGACGCGCCCTACCATGGTGCGCAGAATCGTATGAGCAATTTTACCCCGGATGAGGTGCGCACTATGTTCACTTTGTGGGGCATTTTCCGCAGTCCGCTGTTTTTGGGCGGTGATCTGCCGGAGATGCCCGCCGATGTGCTGGCTATGCTGACCAATCAAGATTATCTGCAAATGCACGCTACCTCTTACGGCGCCCGGGAATTGCTGCGGCGAGAAACCAACGGCCGGGGCACCATTCAGTGGGTGGCCTGCGGCCGGGGCTGCAAGTACGCCGCCCTGTTTAATACCAAGGATTGCCCGGCCCGCCAAACCCTGGACCTCACCGCCCTGCACCTGCCGGATACCCCCTGCACCCTGACGGAGATTTGGTCAGGCGAACCGTTGGGTACCTTCAAAAACCGCTTCTCCGCCACCGTCCCCGCCCACGGCGCACTCCTGCTACGAATTACATCATCCAAATAAATGAAAAAGCAAGGCATATTGCCTTGCTTTTTTGCTATGCAGACTACGAAATGGGCAATAAAAATATTACGCAGTGTATGCTGATAGCGTATAGATTTTTGCTTTCAAGATATTTACAATAGAAGTGCAGATATTTTTTGAAAGGGCATACATAGCGTTTGGCTATAGTGTGTAAGAAGAATTATGAAAAAAGTCATTAGCATTTTATTGTCAGTAACGATAGTTTTTATGTTGTTCGCAGGTTGCGCATCAAGTAATTCTGAAGGAGAGATCCCGAATGACGAATCGGATAATGAACAGGTAACGGAAGAATTACCGACAGAACCTGCGCATAAAACAGAAGTGCCGGATGGGTATGTGGGAATCTATTCAGTTGACGATTTTGAATACATAAGAACCACACCCAAAGGAAATTATATTCTGATGTCGGATATAGACTTTTCCAATACAAAAGATTGGGATGGAATTAAAGTCGAAGGCAATGTAGATGGTAATAATTATTCGATAAAAAACTACAATCAAAATGAAGCACTATTTTATAAATGTAGCGGCAGTATCAAAGATTTAACGATGAGTAATTCTAGCGGCAAAAACGGCTCGCCGTTTTGTAGCGAAATATATAATAGCGGAACATTCACGAATATTAAAATTAATGCCGATATTATTGTAGAATTGACGACTATGAAATATGAAGATGTAATATGCCATTCGTCTGATTATGAACCGTCTGTATGCATTGGTGGAATTGTTGATGTTGCTGAATCTTATTCTAGTGAAGAATCTTATCCGGGAATTGATAATTGTTCTTTCAAAGGAAATATAACGGTGAATTATAAACAAATCAAAGAAAGAGCGCAAAAAGAACAAGAAGTTTCCGTAGGAGGAATTGTTGGTTATTCAGACCACTGCAATATAAATAATTGTATAGCGACGGGTAATATCACATATAAAGAGCAAGGAGACAAAGCAGTATTGGAAGAGGAAGGATACGACGCAATATTGCATCTGGTATATCTCGGTGGTATAGTTGCAGACACGAAAGTGTCAAATGTTCGCAATACAGCAAATAACATGGATATCAAAGCTTCGACTAAGTGTACCGTTTATGCTGGAGGCATTATTGGCAATGGCCATTCGAGAGGAGACAGTTCTCAAATTGCGCAATGCTGCAATTCCGGTGATATAGAACTTAAGAGTAGAGACACCGATGCATGTCAAGCCGGCGGAATATGTGCCAGAGCAGATAGCTATTTGCCAGTTATAACCGATTGTTATAACAGTGGAAGTATTGCAGCACAGGAGGTTGCCGGCATTTCGGTAAATTCAGCGGTAATCAGCAAATGCTATAACAAGGGTAAATTAAGTGGTTCAAAAGCAACAGGCTCGTTGCTTGTTAACAAATCCGAATCAGTTGAATACAGTTACTATCTTGACGCAGGCTTTCCTGCGATATATGATGGTGGAAAGTACCCAACCGTAAAAGCGCTTAGTTCAGAGGCAATGCAAAATCAAGAATCCTATGAGGGATTTGATTTTGAAGATGTCTGGACAATGGGGACAGATAATTATCCGACCCTGAGTCACACGTTAACACAATAAATGATCTAAAGTTTATGTTTGTGCGAGATTACAAAAAATAGATAATAAAAAGGGAACCTCCTATGGCATTTTCTGCCATAGGAGGTTTTGCTATTTCAAAAAATGAAAAATGTGTTTGCGTACTTATATAAGTCACCGGTTCAACGAGCGATGACCATGTTCGCCGTTAATATTTCTTCAGCTGGTCCTCGTCAAAGTCTGCCAGGAATTCGTCGTAGGTGCCCTTGCGATCCAGCAGGGTATTGCCGCTGACCTCGATGATCCGGTCGGCAACGGTCTGCACGAACTGGTGGTCGTGGGAGGTAAAGAGAATGGTCTCCGGGTAGCGGATCAGGCCGTCATTCAAAGCGGTGATGGACTCCAAATCCAGGTGGTTGGTGGGTTCGTCCAGCACCAGCACATTGGCGCCGGAGAGCATCATTTTGCACAGCATACACCGTACCCGCTCGCCGCCGGAAAGCACATTGGCTTTCTTTAATGCCTCGTCGCCGCTAAAGAGCATACGACCCAGCCAGGAGCGAATGTCCGTTTCCAGCGTTTGGGTGGTGTACTGGCGCAGCCAGTCGATCAGGGTCAGGTCCACGCCGTCAAAGTAGGCGCTGTTGTCGCTGGGGAAGTAGCTTTGGGTGGTGGTTACGCCCCACTTGTACTCGCCCTCGTCCGGCTCCATCTCGCCCATAATGATCTTAAACAGGGTGGTTTTGGCCATGGCATCTGCGCCCACAAAGGCCACCTTCTCTCTGGGATGGATCACAAAGCTAATGTCGTCCAGTACCTTGCGGTCGCCGATGGTCTTGGTCAGGTGGTCCACCCGCAGCAGGTCGTTGCCGCACTCCCGATCCGGCTTAAAGTCCACAAAGGGGAACCGGCGGGAGGACACGGGCATGTCGATCATCTCCAAAGCGTCCAGCTGCTTTTTACGGCTGGTGGCCTGCTTGCTCTTGGCCGCGTTGGCAGAGAAGCGGGCAATAAAGGCCTGAAGTTCCTTGATCTTCTGCTCGTTCTTTTTGTTCTGATCCCGAGCCTGGCGCTGGCGCATTTGGGTGTACTCGTACCAAAAGTCGTAGTTGCCTACATACATTTGAATTTTGCCAAAGTCCACATCGCAGATATGGGTGCAGACCTTATTTAAGAAGTGACGGTCATGGGACACCACGATTACCGTGTTTTCAAAATCCAGCAGGAAGTTTTCCAGCCAGCGAATGGCGGACAGATCCAGGTGGTTGGTAGGCTCGTCCAGCAGCAAAATGTCCGGATTGCCAAAGAGGGCCTGCGCCAGCAGCACTTTGACCTTTAAGTTGGCAGGCAGTTCCGCCATGGTCATATAGTGGTACTCGTCGGTGACACCCAGCTTGTTGAGCATAAACTCCGCGTCGCTCTCTGCGTTCCAGCCGTCCATATCGGCAAATTCCGCTTCCAGCTCCCCGGCGCGCACGCCATCCGCCTCGCTAAAGTCCGGCTTGGCGTACAGGGCGTCCTTTTCTTCCATAATTTCAATGAGACGGGGGTTGCCCATCAGCACGGTGCGCACCACCTGGTACTGGTCGTAGGCAAAGTGGTCCTGCTTGAGCACGCTGAGCCGCTCGCCGGGGGTGATGACCACCTCTCCCTTTTGGGGCTCCAGCTCGCCGTCCAGCACTTTTAAGAAAGTGGACTTGCCTGCGCCGTTGGCACCGATGATGCCGTAGCAGTTGCCCTTGGAGAAGGTCACATTGACCCGCTCAAACAGGGCGCGACCGCCAAACTGCACGGTTACATTATTGGCTTGAATCATAGAGAAATCCTCCGTTACTGGCTTTGTTATCTATTGTATCTGAAAATCCGCAACTATTCTACACCACCCCCGGCCAAAATACAAGGAGAATTTGGCCCGGCGGCGTTTTATTGGCGCTTTTGCACAAAAAGGGGCGCCAGACGGCCAAAGATCGGGCGATAAAACCCTTGATAGGCGGCAAAATCCAGTGTCTGCCCGCCGGGCGTGAGCACATCCAGTGCCACGCCGCACAGCCGTACCGGCAAGTTGCAGGGGAGAAAGCCGTTTTTGGCATAGAAATCCAGCCGCCGTTGCCGCTGCCGGGCGTTGGGTGCCGTATGATCCGGCGGCTCCACCTCCAGTACCACCTGCCGATTGGGATAACGCTGCTGCAAGGCGGGCAGCGCCCGGGAGCCAAGTCCCATAGAGCGGCAGTCCGGCTCCACGGCAAAGTAGTTGAGCAGGGCGTAGCCGGGGGCAAAGGTGACGATCATCAGCCCGGCAAAGGCACCGCCGGTGCGCAGCACCAAAATCTCCGCTTGCCCCTTTTTTTGCAGGGCGAAGAAGCGGGAGAGGGGCATACGCTCCGCTGCCGGGAACGCGCTGCGATACAGTGCCCGCAGCGCCGGGTATTCTTTTTTGCAGATAGGGGAGAGTTCCATTTCAGTCACCTCCTGTTTTGTACTATTCTAACGAAAACCGGGTGCGCCGTCAAGGCATATTTCGTAGGCGTTGCTGTTGATTTTGTGCCCTTTTGGGCGTATAATAAGAGCACGAACGCAAACCGGCAGTTTTGCCGTTACCGAGAGGGGAATTCTGTATGGATATGAAGATTTCACCGTCTATGCTGGCCTGCGATTTTGCCAACATGGGCGCAGAGGCCAACAAATGCGCCGCCGGGGGCGCTCATCTGCTGCACCTGGATGTAATGGACGGGCATTTTGTGCCCAATATCTCTTTTGGCGCGCCGGTGATCGCCGGGCTGTCCAAGGTGTGCGACCTGCCCTTTGATGTGCACCTGATGATCAGCCAGCCGCTGCGGTATATTGACGATTACGCCGATGCCGGTGCGGATCTGATCACTTTCCACCTGGAGAGCGACGATGACCCGAACGCAGTGATCGACAAGATCCTTGCCCGGGGCTGCAAGCCTGCGATTGCCATTAAGCCGGGCACGCCGGCAGAGGCGGTGCTGCCCTATGCGGATCGGCTGGCCATGGTGCTGGTGATGACTGTGGAGCCGGGCTTCGGCGGCCAAAGCTTTATGGCAGATATGATGCCAAAGCTCACTTTGCTGCGCAGCCGCTATCCCCACCTGGATCTGCAAGTGGACGGGGGCATTAACCTGGAGACGGTAAAGGCAGCGGCCAAGGCCGGAGCCAATGTGTTTGTGGCAGGGTCTGCGGTGTTTAAGAGTGCGGATCCGGCAGCCACCATTGCCGGTCTGTGCCGTGCGGCGCAGCAGGCTGCGGAATAAGGCAAGATGAAGAAAAAGCAAAAGCGATTTTACAGTAATGATAAGCGGGGTCAAAAATGGACGGAGCCGGAAGTGGGCCGCCCCATTGACTTTGCAGACAAATACATCGAACCGCGCACCCAGGCGGGTCAGGCAGAGCTGGATCGGGAGCGGCGTAAAAAAGGCCCGGCGTTTCAAAAGACCACGCCCGGTCAGGTGGTGCGCCGGATACTTTTGGTGCTGCTGGGGCTGGTGCTGCTGTATGCGGGCTATATTTTGATGGACGCCTGGATGGATCTGCACGCCATGCCTGCCGCCCAAACGGACACGGTGGACGGCAACACCATCAGCACTGTGGCGCTGGAGGCCAAGGCAGCCAAGGTGGACAGTCTGTCCCTGGACGGTGCGGTGATGTTGGATGCCATGATGGACGATTTGTCCTCCGGCGGCTATACCGCTGCCTGCTTTGATATTAAGCGGGCGGACGGCACCGTGGGCTACGCCTCTACCCTGGGTACGGTGGCGGCAGCCGGGGCGGTATCTTCCCCTGCCGGGGATTTGCGCTCCTCTTGTCAAAAGCTGGGCAAGAATGACCTGCTGGTGCTGGGGCACATTGTGTGCTATCCGGACAATGTGCAGACCGCTGCCAATCCGGCCTGGGCGGTGAAGAGCGGCAAAACCGCTTACACAGATCCGGCGGGCAACCGCTACCTGAACCCGGACAGCACGGAGGTTTACAACTACATTCGCTCGCTGGTGGAGGAGAGCGTCCGCGCCGGGGTAACGGTGTTTGTGCTGGAGGGCACGGAGCTGCCGCAGGCGGCGGGCACCTTTAATCACAATGGGTTTGCCGATTTGTCCAAGCGACTGACTGCCGACCTGGGGCAGGATGTAAAATTTCTGCAACCGGTGGCGGTAAACATCACCTCTACCACGACGGCGGACCTGAAAAAAGAAGTGGCCGACAAGTGCACCCAAAACCCGAATGAAAACCAAATTTATGCCATTACCTGCCCGGAGAAAAGCCGTCGGGCAGTGAAGCAGCTGCTGGATGACCGTGGCTGCACCTGTTACCTGATCACGGAGTGACCTTATGAAGCGAAAGTTCTTATACCTGCTGCTGACCCTGTGTCTGGTGGGTCAGTGCCTGCCTGCCTTTGCAGCGCAGGCCCCGGTGCTGGAGCGCATTGCCTTTTCCGGCGCCACCATTGTGGGGCAGTTTAAGAGCGATGTGTACCAGTACCAGTTGGTGCTGGACAACGCGGCGGTGTCGCCAAAGCTGAAAAGTTACAAGGTGCAGGGGGAGGGCAACCTGTTCGTGACCTATGATACGGACAGCACCAACCATCAAACGGCGGTGGTGGTCACCCTCAGCTATGACACCGGCTCCGCCAAATATACCTTTACTTACAAGAACGCCGCAGCTTATGTTAAGAACAGCGAGAACCACCTGGACTCGATCACCTGCACCCTGGGTGAGTTGGTGCCGGAGATGAATGAAGACGATACCACTTACAAACTGTATATTCCCGGCGACCTGACCTCGCTGATGATTACCCCGGTGACCAAGGATATTAACGCCTACTGCGCACCGGTGGAGATGACGCTGGCGCCGGAGCAGGAGATCGACCTGACCCTGCCGGTGACCGCCTCGGACGGTCAGGTGCGCACCTATACCATTAAGGTGCGCCGGGTGGACAAGACCGTGGAACAGGTGCGTGCCGAGATGGCACAGGAGGACTACACCTCCTTTGTGGAGGGCACCCGCTTTTACCAGCAGCCCTCTTTCCGGATGGCGGTGACCGCCGGCGTGGGCGGTCTGGCAGTGTTGATCGTTCTTTTGGCATTTCACGCCCGCAAGACTGCCCGGGTCACAGACGAGGACGAGCCGTCCTTTTATAGATCAGAGCAATAATCCGTTTATATCCGGGATGTAAAGAATAAAAATAAGTGCAGAAAGGAGCGCGCCTATGGAATTAGAAGAGCTGAAAGCAGAAATTGAGGATCTTCATACCAAACGGCAGTTCTCTGCCATTAAAACCATTTTGAACCAGTTGAACCCGGCAGATATTGCCCAACTTTTAGAGGAGTTCAGCAACGAAGAACGGCTGCTGTTCTTTCGCCTGCTGGGCAAGGAGGAGGCGGCAGACACCTTTGTAGAGCTGGAGCCGGACAACCAGGAGGCACTGATTCACGCTTTCTCCGATAACGAGTTGCGAGAGGTGCTGGACGAGCTGTACCTGGACGATACGGTGGATATGATTGAGGAAATGCCCGCTACCGTCGTGAAGCGCATTTTGCGCAACACGGATGTGGAAACCCGCGCTTCCATCAACACCCTGCTGCGCTACCCGGAGGACAGCGCCGGTTCTATCATGACTCCGGAGTTTGTGGACTTAAAGCGGGATATGACCGTGGAGGACGCTTTTAAGCGCATTCGCCGCACCGGTGTGGACAAAGAGACCATTTATACCTGCTATGTAACGGACGCCTCCCGCCATTTGCTGGGCGTGACCACCGTGAAGGAACTGCTGCTCCACGATCAGGACGACCGGATCGAGGCGTTTATGGAGACCAATGTGATCTATGTGAATACCCTTAGCGACCAGGAGGAGGCAGCTGCCCAGCTGAGCAAATACGACTTTCTGGCGTTGCCGGTGGTGGACCTGGAAGAGCGACTGGTGGGTATCATCACCGTAGACGACGCTATGGATGTTATCCAGGAGGAGAACACCGAGGATATTCAAAAGATGAACGCCATCGTACCCACGGAGCGGACTTATCTGAAGACCGGCGTGCTGGCGACTTGGAAGTCCCGGATCCCTTGGTTGCTGCTTTTGATGGTCAGCGCCACTTTTACCGGCTCCATCATCACCAGCTTTGAGGACAAGCTGGCCAGTATGATTATTTTGACCTCCTTTATCCCTATGCTGATGGACACCGGCGGCAATTCCGGTGGTCAGGCCAGCGTTACCGTGATTCGCGCTCTGTCTCTTAACGAGATCGATATGCGGGATATTTTCAAGGTGATATGGAAAGAGCTGCGGGTGGGTCTGCTTTGCGGCAGCAGCCTGGCGGCCATCAACTTTGTCAAGGTACTGTTGGTGGATCGACTGATGCTGGGTATGACCGGCGTGACCTTGAAGGTGGATCTGGTGATCAGCCTGACCCTGATTGTTGAGGTTACTTTGGCTAAGATGATCGGCTGTTCTCTGCCCATTATCGCCAAACGGTTGAAACTGGATCCGGCGGTGATGTCATCCCCCTTTGTAACCACCATTGTGGACGCTATTTCCCTGTTGATCTACTTTGGCTTTGCCACCGCCGTGCTGCATATTTAACAGCGTAAATGGGTATAAAATAACCCCCGGGCACGCAAGTCGCCGCTTGTGTGCCCGGGGGTTATTGTGTTTTTGGGGTGCTTATTTATTCGTAGGGGCGGATATTATCCGCCCGCGGGCGGCAAATTGCCGCCCCTACGGGTTCCTTTTGGTACAATTGTAGGGTGCGTTATACTCTCATCACTCCCCGAAAATCAGGCCCATGGCCTTGTGCCACTCAGCGGGGAGCAGGCAATAATCCGCACCGGTAATGTCCGTATGCCGATCTACCCACACCAGTTCGTCGATTTCCTCCGCCTGGTAGCGCAGAGTGGTCAGGGGAACGGCGGGATTCAGCAGATACACCCGGCAGTGCTCGTTACTGACAAAGCGGCCGTGGCCAAAGTCTGCATCCACCTCTAACTTTTGGGTAAACAGGTAGCGCAGGTCATCGGCACCGGCGGCCAGGTTCAGCTCCTCTTGCAGTTCTCGCCGGGCGGCGGTCAGGTAGTCCTCGCCGGCGTCCACATGGCCGGTGCAGGCCAGATCCAGCTTGCCGGGAAAAGACTCTTTGTCCCACTTTCGTCGTTGAAGCAGTACCCGGTCACCCTGTATCACAAAGATATGCACGCTGGGGTGCCAGTCCCCGTCTCGGTGGACGGCGTTTCGCTCTTTGGTGATCCCCAGGGGTTCCCCGGTGGGGGACAGCAGGTCAAAATACTCGGCCATATTAGTTTTGTTTCCTTACAATGCCGTACTCGCCTACATCGGGACGGAAGTATTTGCACCCGGCGGAGGTGTCACTCTCCAGCATGCGGGCGTACTCGTCCTCGTCCAGCATCAGGTCGCAGAAGCCCTCTTCGGCGTCCTCGCCCTCGCCGTCGCACACAAAGTACCAGCAGTTCTCACACAGTCTGTCCATATCAGTTCAGGGGCGACTGGTCCGGGCCGCCAACGGTCACGGTGTCTTTGTTCAGCCGCATAATGGGGATCATCAGCCCGGGCACGCCGCAGTGGCCGGCCATTTGGCTGACGATCTGGCGCAGGAAGGGATAGATCTGGTCAAAAGACTGGGTGTGAATGTCCGCCTTGTCATCCCCTTCGTCGTAGGTGAACTCCGCCACCATGTCAATCTGCACCTCAAAGGGGTTCATATTCCCGTCGGTAATGCGAAAGGACAGGATCCCCACGCACTTGTGCACATCGTCCATGTAGTTTACATTGTATTTTACCTGGTTTTGCAGCTGCAATTCGGTGCCGTTTGCTACGGTATTTTCCATGTGCAGCTTGTTCACCTTGTAGCCTTGTATTTGTACCATACTTTTACTCCTTTATTTTACCAGCCGCACATGGCGCAGCTTTAGGTCGTCCTCTGCCGGGTCGGCGGCATGGCCGGTTAGGCGTATCAGCTCCAGATTGTCCACATAGGCGGCGTCTACCGCACAGCTGTAATCCGGGCACAGGTTGCCCCAGTCGGTCTTGGTTTTTTCAATGGTAATGTCTTTGGCGTGGCGTAGGAAGAAGGCGGCGTTTTGGTACTTTTCCACCCCGTAGTCTAAGCAGGGGCGCAAGTCATACAGCCCGCAGGGCCACTTGCTGGTTTTGGTCAGGGTAATGCGGCAGTTCTCAAAGCGCACATCTTCAATGGGGTTCTCCGCTGTGCCGTGAAGGAGCACGCCGTTCTCGCCCTTGGCGGTAATGTTAAAGAAGCGAATGTTCTTTACCTTACCGCAGCGGGTATTCTGGTCCCGGTCAAAGGCGGTGATGGTGATGGGCTCAGCCGTGCCCCACCAGTCCGGGCAAAAGCGCCGGGTCTCTATGATAATATTGGAATAGCTTACATTCTCTACCGAGCCGCCGTCCCGAATTTGAATGGACAGTCCCCGGTTGCTGCGGGAGATCACGCAGTTTTGTACCAGCACATTGCGAAAATCGCCTACTCCCTCGGTGCCAATCTTAATGGCAGCGGAGGTAGACACCAGGGTGCAGCCGTCAATGATGATATTTTCGCAGGGGCCGTACTCGGCGTTGCCCTTGCTGGCCTTAAGGCAAATGCAGTCGTCGGCGCACTCCACATGGCAGCCCAAAATGCGCACATTGGAGCAGTGGTCCGGGTCAATGCCGTCGCTGTTGGCCACATCCAGATCATTGAGAATGCGAATACGGTCAATAAGCACATCGTCGCACCCGGCCGGGTGCAGGGTCCAGAACGGTGCGTCCACAATGGTAATGTCCTTAAAGGTGATATGGTTGGACTTCTCCACATAGATCACCGTAGGGCGGGGGTAGAAGTCGCCGGTTACATAGTATTGGTCCTTGCGCTGCACAAAGGCGTGGCCGTTGGCGTCAATGGTGCCCTCCCCGCTGATGGTGCAGCCGTCTGCCTCATAACCGTAGAGAAAGACAAAGCTGGGCTTGCCGGTGACCGGGTTGCCGATCAACGCCGTTTTGGGGTCGTTGATAAGCTTGTTGGGGCGGATATAGCCGTCAATATTGCCGGTGGCTTTCAGCCGAGCGCCTTTTTGAATATGCAGGTCCACATTGGATCGCAGGCGAATGGAGTCGCTGTAAAACACATAGCCGCTTTGCAGCACCACCCGGCCGCCGCCGTTTTTGGCGCAGTCGTCAATGGCGTGCTGAATGGCAAAGGCGTCGTTGGTGGCACCGTCGCCGACGGCACCGTACTGGAGAACATTGTATTTCTTCAACTTTTTTGCTCCTTATAACAGAATATCTATTTTATCTAATATAGCATATTTTATACGCCATTTCAACTCATTGACAAAAGACGGTAAGTATGGTATAGTTACAACGCAAACTGCCGTCACATTCCTCAGTCCAACGGAATGGAGGACGGTTCTTTTTATGCCTGTCGGCAAGTGAGATAAATGAGGTGCAAAAACAGATGAAGTATGATGTAGTCATCGTAGGCGCCGGCCCTGCCGGGATCTTTACCGCCATTGAGATGCTGCGCCACGGCAGCAAAAAGAAGATCTTGATTATTGAGAAAGGCAAGGCCATTGAGAACCGTGCCTGCCCCAAGACCAAAACCAAGAAGTGCATGAACTGCCAGCCCTATTGCCACATTACCACCGGCTTTTCCGGTGCAGGCGCCTTCTCGGACGGCAAGCTGTCCCTGAGCTATGAGGTAGGCGGCGATTTGCCCTCCCTGATCGGTGCGGACCTGGCGCAGGATACCATTGATTATACGGACAAGATCTACCTGGAGTTCGGTGCAGATACCCACATCGAGGGCCTGGAGAATACGGACGAGGTGAAGGCCATTCGCAAGCGGGCCATTCAGGCCGGGCTGAAGCTGGTGGATTGCCCCATTCGCCACCTGGGCACGGAAAAGGCAAGAGAGATCTACTACGCCATGGAGCAGTATTTGCTGGAGAATGGGGTAGAGATCATCTTTGGCGTGGAGTGCAACAATATTATCCTCTCCGGCACCAAGTGCGAGGGTGTGATCCTGACGGAAAACGGCACCCAGCGGGAGATCCGGGCGGATCATACCATTGTGGCCACCGGCCGTCGCGGCGCCGAGTGGCTGGAGAAGATCTGTGCCGAGCACAACATTGCCCACCAGCCGGGCACCGTAGACATCGGTGTGCGCGTGGAGTGCCGCAATGAGGTGATGGAAAAGGTCAACGAGGCCCTGTACGAAAGCAAGCTCATTGGCTATCCAAAGCCTTTTAAGAACAAGGTGCGCACCTTCTGCCAGAATCCGGGCGGCTTTGTGGCCCAGGAGAATTACGACAACGACCTGGCGGTGGTCAACGGCCATTCCTATAAGGAATTGAAGTCGGACAATACCAACTTGGCGATCCTGTGCTCCCACAATTTCAGCTATCCCTTTAACCAGCCCATTGCCTATGCGCAAAAGGTGGGCGAGCTGACCAATATGCTGGCAGCGGGTCACATTTTGGTGCAGCGCTTTGGTGATATTCTGGACGGCAAGCGTACTTGGGAAAAGGAGCTGGCCCAGTCCAATGTGCGCCCCACTTTGCCGGACGCTGTGGCCGGCGACATTACCGCCGCCATGCCTTACCGGGCCATGACCAATATTATCAACTTTATCCAGGCTATGGACCATGTGGTGCCGGGCTTTGCCTCTTATGAAACGCTGCTGTATTCCCCGGAGTTGAAGTTCTATTCCAACCGGATTAAGATGGACACGGACTTTAACACCAGCGTAGAGGGCCTGCACTGCCTGGGCGACTCCAGCGGCTGGACCCGCGGGTTGATGATGGCCTCTGTGATGGGCGTCATTATGGGCCGCAAACTGCTGTAAACGAAAAGAATTCCCTGCAAAAAACAAACCTTTTTGCAGGGTTTCGTTGCTTTTCTTTATGGAATTTAGTATAATACATTTGTATGGCCCCTGTAGGGGCACTTTGGAGTGAAAGAGGTACACTACTATGATTAGAGCGATCGTTGGCGCCAACTGGGGCGACGAGGGTAAAGGCAAGATCACGGATATGTTTGCTGCCAAGAGCGATATTGTTATTCGCTTTCAGGGCGGCGCAAATGCGGGACACACCATCATTAACGAGCATGGGCGCTTTGCATTCCACCTGATGCCCTCCGGCGTGTGCTACGACCACACCACCTGCATCATCGGCAACGGCGTGGCGCTGGATATTAACAAGTTTATCACGGAGCTGGAGGATGTAAAGGCTGCCGGGCTGAACCCGCACCTGTTGGTCAGCGAGCGCTGCCAGATTCTTATGCCCTATCACATTTTGCTGGATACTTATGAGGAGGAGCGCCTGGGCAAGAACGCCTTTGGCTCCACCAAGAGCGGCATTGCCCCGTTCTTTAGCGACAAGTTCTCCAAGATCGGTATTCAGGTTAACGAGCTGTTTGACGAGGAAGCGCTGCGTGCCAAGCTGGAAAATATCTGCACCTTAAAGAACTTAGTGCTGGAGCACGTGTATCACAAACCGCTGTTGCATGTAGACGATCTGTTTGCCACCTGCATGGAGTATAGAGACAAGATCGCTCCCTATGTGTGCGACACCCACGCCTACCTGCAAAAGGCGGTGCAAGAGGGCAAAAACATTTTGCTGGAGGGCCAGCTGGGCACTTTGAAGGACCCGGATTTCGGCATTTATCCCATGGTTACCTCCTCCTCCACTTTGGCCGGTTACGGTGCCGTCGGCGCCGGGCTGCCGCCCCACAAGATCGAGGATATTGTAGTGGTCACCAAGGCCTATTCCTCCGCCGTTGGCGCCGGGGAATTTGTGTCTGAGATCTTGGATGAGGACAAGGCCCAGGAACTGCGGGTCCACGGCGGCGACAAGGGCGAGTTCGGCGCTACCACCGGCAGACCTCGCCGTGTGGGCTGGTTTGACTGTGTGGCTACCCGCTACGGCGTAGAGTGCCAGGGCGCCACCCAGGTGGTGATGACTGCACTGGACTGCCTGTCTTATTTGGAAGAGATCCCTGTTTGCGTGGGCTATGAGGTCGACGGCAAGGTCATTAAGGACTTCCCGGTCACCCATATCCTCAAGGACTGCAAACCGGTGCTGAAGACCTTAAAGGGTTGGCACTGCAACATTCGCGGGATCCAGAATTTTGAGGATCTGCCCCAGGAGGCCAAGGACTATGTGGCCTTCATCGAGCAGGAGATCGGCCATAAGATTACCATGGTATCTAACGGCCCGGAGCGTGAGGCAATCCTGCCCAGAGCATAATATATTGCATGAACACAGCAAACCGGCACCCTTGTGTAAAGGGTGCCGGTTTTTCCGTATTACAAACAAAAAGGCACCGCATTGTAAAATGCGGTGCTTTCTGTATGCTATATTATAACAAATTGGGATTTTGCCGGTGGGGGGTGCGCCCCAGCAGGTAATCGGCGGACACATCGTAATATTCGCACAGGGTCAGCAAGTGGCGCAGAGGCAGGGCATTGGCGCCCCGCTCATAGCGGGCGTACATGGTCTGGGAGGTGCCCAGCACCTCTGCCAATTCTGCCTGACTTTTATGCGCCTCTGTACGCAGCTGGCGTAGCAGCTTTGGATAACGCAGGCTCATTTGTTCTGTGCCTTGCTGAGAAAGGCTTGCAACGCCGGGCTTTTGGGATGATTGAACAGATCGTCCGGGGTGCCGCTTTCGGCAATCACACCGTCTGCCATAAAGAGCACCTGGTCCGCCACATGGCGGGCAAATTCCATCTCATGGGTCACCACGATCATGGTGCTGTTGCCGGTTTTTAGGCTGCGGATTACATTCAGCACCTCGCCGGTCAGCTCCGGATCCAGGGCGGAAGTGGGCTCGTCAAAGCACAGAATATCCGGCGACATGGCCAGCGCCCGGGCAATGGCAACCCGCTGCTGCTGCCCGCCGCTAAGCTGGCAGGGATAGGCGTCGGCTTTGTCTGCCAGACCCACCCGCTCCAGCAGGCTCTTGGCGTTTTGCTCCAGTACCTGTTCTTGCGCCTGCTTAAAGGCTTTGGCATTTTGACCGGCCTTTTTGGCAGCTTTCACCTGCTCGTGCAGCGCCAACTTTGGTGCCAGGGTCAGGTTGTCCATCACCTTGTACTGGGGAAACAGGTTGAACTGCTGGAATACCAGGCCAAAGTGCAGGCGGTTTTTGCGAATCTCTTTATCGGACAGGGTGGCGGCGTCGTTTGCGTCGATCAGCGTCTGCCCGTCCACGGCGATGGAGCCGCCGCTGGGAGTCTCCAAAAAGTTCAGGCACCGCAGCAAGGTGGTCTTGCCGCTGCCGGAAGAGCCGATGATCACCAGCACATCGCCCTTTTCCAGCGAAAAGTCAATGCCTTTGAGCACCTCGGTATTGCCAAAGCGCTTTTGCAAATTCTTAACTTCTAAAAATGCCATACCATCACCCCTTGTAGTAGTCCAGCTTCTTCTCCAGCCGGTTAAAGAGCACCGTGAGAATGCCGCAGAAGATCAGGTAGAACACGCCGGTGTAGAACAGCGGCCACAGCAGGCCGTCCAGCTTCATAAACTTTTCGCCTGCCCAAATAATCTCGTAAACGGAGATGACGCGGGCCAGGGAGGTGTCCTTCACCAGAGTGATAATCTCGTTGCTCATAGGCGGAATAATCCGCTTGACCACCTGCATAAAGACAACTTTACGGAAGATCTGGTTGCGGGTCATGCCCAGCACCTGACCGGCCTCGTACTGACCCTTGGGAATGGCCTCAATGCCGCCGCGAAAGATCTCAGAAAAATAGCAGGCGTAGTTGATGATAAACGCCACGGATACCGCCACAAAGCGGTCAAACACCGTCCACCCGGCCAGCCAGGTGATGAAAGCGTTTGGATTTTCTAAATTTTGCGCCCAGTTGCCTACCAGTCCCGGGCCGTAATAAACAATAATCATCTGGAGCACCAGGGGCGTACCTCTGATGATCCAGATGAGTGTTTTGCACAGCCACTTTAAGGGACGGAACTTGCTCATGGAGCCAAAACTGATGATCAGCCCCAAGGGCAGAGCGGCAACCAGCGTGATGCAAAAGAGCTTTAAGGTGGACTCAAAGCCCTCCAGCAGTTGCTGTGTAACTTGCCAGAACATGATATTCCCTCTCGTGTATGTTGTAATTTATTTGTTGTCTGCGTCCTTGATGAGTACGATCTGGTACTTCTTGGCCAGCTTGTCCAGGGTGCCGTCCTTCATCAAACCGGCCATCAGCTCATTGGTCTTGGCGGCCATGTCGGAGCCTTTGCGGAAAGCAATGCCGTACTCCTCAGCCTCCAGCTTGATGCTGTAAGTCAGGTTCTTGTTGGCGGTGCCCTCGCCGGTCATGGCGTTGGCCATGGTCAGATCAATGATGCAGGCGTCTGCAGAGCCGGAGGTTACCTCGGTCAGAGCCAGTGCCTGGCTGTCGGATACCACGGTGTTGGTGAGACCGGCAGCCTGGGCAGCCTTTTCACCGGCGGAACCGCCCTCTATGGCAATGGACTTCAAGTTCTTCAAATCATCGGTGGTCTTGTATTTGCCCACTTCTGACTGCTTCATTACGACCACCTGCGCGTTCTCTGCATAGGCGTTGGTAATGCTGGCGGCCTTTTTGCCCTCGTCGGTAATGGTCATACCGTTCCACAGGCAGTCCACTGCACCGGAGGACAGCTCGTTATACTTGTTGTTCCAGTTAATTTCTACGAATTCAACCTTCACGCCCAGCTTCTCGCCCAGCGCCTGGGCAAACTCGGTGTCAAAGCCGGTCCACTCGCCGTTCTTGTCCTTGTAGTTCATGGGCTCGTACTCGGTGATGCCCACTTTCAGCACACCGGCAGCCTGGATCTTGGCCAGATCGGACTGGGCGGTGGTGTCTTCCTTTTTGTTGTTCTCTTTGTTGCCGGAGCAGGCGGCGAAGCCGGCCACAATGCCGCACACCAGTACCAGGCTCAGCACCAGAGAAAGCACTTTTTTCATCTTGCGCATACGATTTTCTCCTTATAACCTCATAATGATTTTGCAAAGGACGCAATTTTGCGTAGTAGCAAGGTAGCGATTTACCACGCTAAATTCCTTTGCCGATGTGCGCATTATACCACGATTTATGACAAATGTAAATAGGAAATCCGAACAGAGTGTGAAATTTCTGCCGTTTTTGTTGCCAAAGTCCCGTTGGGGTGGTAAAATAGACCGCAAAGGAGATGTTCGTATGAACTGGAATTTTCACCTGCCGGTGGAGCTGGTTTTCGGCAGCGGCACCCGGCATGAAATCAAGTCGTATATAGAGAAGATCGGCGGCACGCGTGGTGTGCTGGTGTGCGGCAAGAGCTTTTTGCGAAATGGCACCGCAGACGCCTTTTTGCAGGCGGCGGATGGCGCTTTAGTGTCCGTATTCAGCGATATTCGCCCCAATCCCACTACGGGGAATGTAAATGCCTGCGCGGCAGAAATGCGGCGGGTCGAGGCGGATTTTGCGGTGGCGCTGGGCGGCGGCTCGCCGATGGACTGTTGCAAGGCGGCCTGCGCCATTGCCCGGGGGACGGACAATATTGAACCGTACCATAACGGCGACAAGCCGGTGACGGCAGAGGAGGCCATTCCCATGATCGCCTTTGCTACCACCGCCGGTACAGCCTCTGAGGTGACCAATATCAGCGTGCTGACCAATGTGGAAGCCGGGGTGAAAAAACCCATGAACCACCCAGCCATGTACCCCAAGATTGCTGTGGTGGATCCGGAGTTGACCTTAACGGTGCCGCCCCAGGTGACCGCCTCCACCGGACTGGATGTGCTGTGCCACGCGGTGGAGAGTTACTGGAGCGTGAACCACCAGCCGGTATGTGCTGCCTGCTCCGTGCATGCGGCGCGACTGGTGTTTGACTGGCTGGAAAAGGCCTACCGGGACGGTACCGACCTGGAGGCTCGGGAGAAGATGGCGGAGGCGTCTATTGTGGCCGGCGTGGCCTTTAGTCACCCCCGCACCACCGGCTCCCACGCCTGCTCCTTCCCGCTGACCAATTTGTACGGTATGCCCCACGGCGAAGCCTGCGCCTTTACCCTGGACTACTTTATCCGCTTTAACGCGGAGCACGCAGACGGGGACGGCCGGATTACCGCCCTTGCCCGGGACTGCGGGTTTGACAGCCCGGCAGCCATGGCGGACGCGGTGCACGGTATGAAAAACAGAATGGGCATGCGCACCAATCTGTGCGAGCTGGGGGTAGAGAGCGATGCGGAGATCCGCGCCCTGGCCCACCTGAGTATGTCCATGCTGATGACCCTAAACCCGGTGCCTTTGACAGAAGAGGATATTTACCAAATGTTCTGCGCCTTAAAGTAACAGGCATTGACAAACGGCGACGAAACTCTATAATAAAAGAACAGAAACAGAAAGGAATTTTAGCGTTATGGTTTATGGCGTTGTATTGGCCGGCGGCGTCGGCTCCCGAATGGGCGGGGACAAGCCCAAGCAGTATTTAACGGTAAAGGACAAGCCCATTATCATTTATACCATCGAGAAGTTTATCTCCGTGCCCCAACTGGAGAAGATTTTGGTGCTGTGCCCCTCCAAGTGGGTGGAGCACACCAAGAATTTGATTGCCAAGCACATTGCTCCCGCAGCGGACCGTGTGGCGGTGATCGAGGGCGGTTCTACCCGGAACGAGACGATTATGAATGCTATTCGTTACATTGAGAACGAGGGCAATTTGAACGACGATACCATTATCGTCACCCATGACAGCGTGCGCCCCTTTGTGACCTATCGGATCATTGAGGAGAACATTGCGGCGGCGGAGCAGTTCGGCGCCTGCGACACGGTGATTCCTGCCACGGACACCATTGTGGAGAGCCGGGACCACCGGGTGATCTCTGCGATTCCGGATCGATCCGTCATGTATCAGGGCCAGACCCCCCAGTCCTTCCGCGCCACCAAGCTGAAGAAGCTGTACGAGACCCTCACCGAGGAGGAGAAGGAAATTCTCACGGACGCTGCCAAAATTTTCGTTATCAAGGGTGAGCCGGTGGCGCTGGTGCAGGGCGAGACCTACAATATGAAGATCACTTATCCTTACGATCTGCGGGTGGCAAAATCCCTGTTGGAGGACGAGACCCATGATTAACACCGTCTACCGTTTGGTGGCGCCCCGCCGGTTTGAGATCGCTTTTGAGGACATTGACCTGTTTGGCGACAATGCCATTGTGCGCCCCACCAATCTTTCCATCTGCAACGCAGATATGCGTTATTATCTGGGCACCCGGGACGCCAAGGTGCTGGCCGAGAAGCTGCCCATGGCGCTGATCCATGAGGGCGTGGGCGTGGTTATGCGAGACCCCAGCGGCAAATTCGCTCCCGGCGATCGGGTGGTGATGGTGCCCAATTGCCCCACGGAGACCGATGATTATATCGGCGAGAATTATTTGCGCTCCTCCAAGTTCTGCGGCTCGTCTATGGACGGCTTTTTGCAGGAGTATGTGGAGATTTCGCCTCGGCGGCTGGTGAAGCTGCCCCAGGACATCAATATGAATGTGGCGGCGTTTACGGAGATCGTGTCCGTAGCGGTGCACGCCATTTCTCGGTTTGACAAGATCGCCCACGCCCGGCGGGATGCCATCGGCGTTTGGGGCGACGGCAATTTGGCGTATATTGTCTCCCTGTTTTTGAAAAAGACTTTCCCGGACAGCAAGGTGTATGTGTTTGGCCTGAATGACGATAAGCTGGCGGACTTTACCTTTGCCGACGGGGCGTATAAGACCACGGAGGTGCCGGAGGGCTTTACCATGGACCACGCCTTTGAGTGTGTAGGCGGCAACGGCTCTCCCATTGCCATTGAGCAGATCATCGGGCTGATCAAGCCGGAGGCCACCCTTTCCATTTTGGGTGTCAGCGAGTACCCGGTGCCCATCAATACCCGCATGATTTTGGAAAAGGGGCTGCGTGTGTTCGGCTCCTCCCGCAGCGGCGTGGCGGATTTTGAAAAGACGGTGCAAATGTACCAGCAGTACCCGGAGATCATTGATTACTTGGGCAACCTGATCAGCTCCGTCAATGTGGTGCGCACCACCACGGACATTAAGCAGGCGTTTGAGAAGGACACGCAAAAGGCCTTTGGCAAAACCATTATGGTTTGGCAGGAATAAAAAATTTAGGCGGCGCAAATGATGCGCCGCCTTTTGTATTTTTTGCACATTTCGTCTTTGCTGTGCAGGACCACTGTTTGCTCGCTTGCCATAGGGGGGATTCTCCTTTGTCTTTTTCTTGCGGATATTTTAGCATTTTTGCCGGGTATCGTCAAGCTGCGGCTTTCGTATAGATAGATGGGTATAAAAAGGACTTTGGCCGTTTGGTCAAAGTCCTTTGCTTTTGTATATTGCTTTCGATTTTCGATTTTAAGCCTCTGGGGCTGCCGATTCGCTTTCAAAAATGGTCTCCCAGTGGGTTTTGACCGAGGACGCCAGGTCTTTGACCTTGGCGCCCAGCTTCTTTTCTTTCATAATATCCCCCTTCAATGCCGGTAACGCTTTATGCGAATTACACAGATTTATTACAGTATAGCATAGACTTTTGGGCAAAGCAACCAATGTTTTGTCGCGACTTTTGTATATGTTGAATTATTAAGAAGTGGTAAAGTTCCTTGACAAACGAAAGCGACTGCCATACAATGAAAATGTAAATCAAAGAAAGTATTTTGCAGTGACTCGTATACACAATAAATTTACGAAATGAGAATTGTCAACTGTTTTGTGGTTGAAATAGGCAAAGAGAGGAGGCGAGTACCGTTTATTCTCATTTTGTAAGAATAAATCTGTAAAAATAAAAAGGAGTAGTATTATGTCAAAGAAAAAATTAGTGTCGATTTTGCTTTCAGCTGTTCTGTGCTTTGGTATGCTGGGCAGCACATTCTCTGCAAGTGCGGCGCATGTGACCGTTCACTTGACCAAAACCCAAGCCGTAAATTCTTCCTCCAATGTGTACGGTACATTTAAGTATTATTGGGGAAAAAACAGCAAATCCTCAAAATACAGCGTGTACTATATCGCTCGCTACAAACACAATGGTGTTTGGTACACGGGGGGAAGTACCCTGCTTGCAGCCGGTCGGGAGATAGACGAAGCGCATGCAATTAAAACCGAAAGACTGGATTACGAAACCGATTGGTTTTTGAAGTTGAATCCGAAGGGCGCAGGCACGAAGGATTGTGACGCCTGGGGTTATATGAAGAACGCATAATGGACGCGCAAGGTCGGCGCGTAAGCGCCGACCTTGTTTATAAGGTGGAATCAAAATGAGTACATTTAAGCTTATGTCCCGGTTGTGGAGCCGGAACAAGTTTTATAAAAATTTAATCCTGGCCGTTATCGCGCTGTACAGCGGTTTTCTGCTATACGCTACGATTGCTTCTATCCGTCAAGAAGCGCCGGCCGATACTTTAAGCTATGCATTTAGCACCTTGTTTCCCCAGTATCTGATGGTGATCTTTTTTCTTTTCTTCTCTTATGAGTGCTTTGTGAAGATCAATCGATATAAAGAGACTTTTTCCACTTGCAAGCAGGGGATCGGCGGGGCCTACCGTGCCCAGCTGCTGCTGCTTTTCAGCCTGATCGGTGTTTTAACCATGGTGGCGTGCTTGCTTATCGTGGTTTATGCCTGCGTGGCGCACCAGGTTGCCTTGTTGCCCCATGTGCTGTCACGGGTGATCTGTTATCAGGTGCTGTGTCCGGGGGCGGCGGTGTTGATCGGTCTGTTGCTGTCCGGTGTTCGGCAGCGGTATATTGTGTATCCGCTGATGGTGATTTTTGGCCTATCGGAGACCGAGTGGCTCCAAACCACCACCATGCATGTGATGGAGACGACCGGGAAGAATTATGCCAAGCTGATGCAAATTTTCTCCTTGATCCCCAATTCTATGCAGTATGAGCCGAATGACCAAATCGGGATCCCCTGGGATTTGAACAAAATCGCCCAACTGCTGTTTTTCATCTCCCTCTCCGCTACGGTGGTGTGCCTTATTTGTGCCCGCACCAAGGCCAAACGGTGGTGGACCGGCGGGCTGGGGCTGCTGCTGTCAGCTGTGTTGCTGACCGGGTATTTTATGCCGGTATCTGTTCCGGTGATGGACTTGAGCACCTCCGGCGTATTTGCAGATGCCGCTTATTATGAAACGATTCATGCGGGTAAGCAGCAAAATGTGGCCGCCGATTTCCGGGTAAAAAAATACCGGCTGGACTTTTCTGTGGGGCTGAATTTGACCGGCAGCGCCAAGGTGTATGTGGACCGATCGGAGCTGAAAAGCTACCGCTTTACCCTGTACCATGGGTATAAGGTGAAGCAGGTGACGGACCAAACCGGCGCGGCGCTGGATTTCCGCCGGGAACATGACTATGTAACGGTGACCCGGGGCGAGGCGGCTGTGGAATATCTGTGCCTGGAATATACCGGCAAATCACCTAAGTATTACAGCAGTTATGCCGGGGTCTGCCTGCCCGCCAACTTTGCCTATTATCCCATTCCCGGGTATCGAGAGCTGTTTAAGGACAGTTTTTATGGCTTTATTGATTGCTCGCTGCCCTATGATACCGCCTTTGATGTGCATTGCAGCGGGCGAAAGCAGATGTATTGCAACTTGGCTGCCCGGGGAGACAATCACTTTGCCGGTAACGCCCGTTCCATTACCCTGCTCAGCGGGTATTACGATACCTTAAAGCTGAACAATACCTTGGTGGTCTATCCTAAGTATGCGGACACAGAGATCCGGGCAAGGATTAAAAAAAATATGGGCACTTTTACCAAGGAGCATCGGGATATTCGTACCATTTTTATCATGGATGCGTGCAATTTGACCCCGTATGAGCACTTGCGGTCCTATGACGGCTATGTGGTGACGAATTCTATGATTGACATGGAACAGTCGTACTTTGAGTCCCAAATCGACATCAGCAAGATGGACTTCTACAAGACATTTGTTTATTACTATAATGAAAAAGTGGACCGGGAGGAACTGGAACAACTAAAGCAGAGCGAGGACCCGGAGGAATACCCCATGGTGCAGATCATTCTAAAGCTGTCTGCCTCCAAAAACCGGGAGGCTGCCGCCGCAGAGACGGAGCGGTATTTGACCAACAGCAAAGACACCCGGGCGCCCATGACCTTTTTGCAGGAGTTAGGAGAGAAATATGCTAAAGCTTGACGGTGTACATAAAAAATTCAAATCCGCCTTGGTGGCGGAGAAGATCAGCGTAGACCTGGGGCCGTGCACCTACGGCCTGCTGGGTCGCAACGGCAGCGGCAAAACCACCCTGCTGCGCTGCATTACCCGGGTGGAAAAGGTAAACGGCGGTCGCATTGTTTACACGGACGGGGACGGCCGGGAGGTGAAGGATTATTTGGACCATATCGGCTACCTGCCCCAAAACTTCGATGTGTTCCCGGAGCTGACCGCCTATGAGGTGCTGCAATTCTTTGCCAACTTAAAGGGCTACAAGATCACGGAGGCGGAGATCGACCACTTGCTGGAGATCCTGAACCTGTCGCCCCAGCGGGATATGACGGTCAAGACTCTGTCCGGCGGTATGAAGCGGCGGCTGGGCATTGCCCAGGCACTGATCGGCGACCCGGATGTGCTGCTGCTGGACGAACCTACGGCGGGACTGGACCCGGAGGAACGGCTGAACTTTAAGAATGTGATCCGCCGGATCAAGGGGGATCGGTGCGTGGTGCTGTCCACCCATATCATCACGGATATTGAGTCTCTGTGTGACCGCATTTTGGTGCTGTGCGACGGCCGGATCACCGCCTTTGACTCCTGCGGTGCGCTGGCAGATGTGGCCCGAGGCAAGGTGTATGCGGTGGAGAACACGGCCGATCTTGCCACGCCGTTCCACTCCATGGGGCCGGTGACGGTGGACGGCAAAGCGTATGAAAAGATCATCAGCAAGGCGCCCCTGGACGCGCCGGCGCTGGAGCCTACGGTAGAGGACGGATATATATGCTTTATCGAAAAATTAAGCTGAGCACCTTTGGCCTGTACTTAAAGGCGGTCAGCAAGCTGTGGCTGGTGCCGCTGTTGACCGTCAATGTGCTGGTGCCGGTGATCTCCGCCGTGCTGTATAAGAATGGCGGCGCGGGGGCAGAGTCGGATATTGTTACGGTGATGTACTTTCTGCTGCCCATCAGCACCGTATGGACCAGCATTTTTGTGTCGGAATTTTTCTTCTCCGATCGCACAAGGGATGTGCTGTTCTTTTACAGCCGCAAAAAGCGCTTTGCCGTGTCGCAGCTGTTCTTTCTGCTGCCCTTGGTCAATGTGGCGGCGGTGACGCTGCTGCACTTTCGCTGCCTGAGCTACTCGGTGAGTATGGCTGTTAATCTGCTGTGCATCGGCGTGCTGTTTTACGGCATTGCCATGCTGATCCTGCGGCTGTCCGGCTCCGCCACCATGGCGGTTTTGGCGCTGCTGCTGTATGAGCTGCTCAACGAGTTTGCCATGTCGGACGCCTTTGTGTTTTACAAGGTGTACGGCTCGCTGACGGTGGAGATCTTTTGCGTGCGCTATGTGCCGCTGCTGGTGATCGCCCTGGTGTGTATCCTTTTGGCCTTTACCGCCAACGGCCACGCCGGGCGCGCCGCCGATTAAAGTCAAAATCAAAAAGAACCGCAGTGCCTGTGCATTGCGGTTCTCTTGTTTTTACGGTTTATTTCTTTGCCTTGGCGGCGGGCTTTTTGTTTCCTTTGGTGCGCAGCACGATCATAAAGATCATGCCTACAATGCCGCCCACGACGTTCATCATCATATCCGTCATGGTATCGACCAAGCCAATATAGCCGTACTCGCCGTGGTACTTGGCCAGGTCAAACATGGCGGTCTCCGGCCCGGCTTTTGCCAGTTGCAGGTTGGTGCCGTGGAGGGTGTCCATCAGAAATTCGTAAAACTCCCACCCGGCGGCGATGGTCACGGCAAACATCAGACCGAATATTGCGGCCAGTGTTACGGCGCAGGGGCCTTTTTTGCGCTGAATGATCCGGGCAAAGTCAAAGCCAAAGGCGGCGCACACGAAGCCGGACAGCAGGTGCATAAAATCGTCAAAATGCGCCAGCTTGTCAAACAGCTCCAGGTAGGAGCCAAACACAATGCCGATAAAAATAATGATATTCAGCAGGGTTTGGGACAGGGGCGGCACTTCTTCAATAAACGAGCCGTTGCCGAAGATCTGAAACAGATCCCACAAATGGGTGAATATAAAGCAAAATATGCTCTCAAAACCCATCACCGTATCGCCGTGGATAAAGGAATATCCGGCGCAGATGAGCATAGCCAAGCGCACCAGCAGCCAAAAGGCCAGTTGCACCTTGGGAATCTTGGAGATCGGGTCTTTTTTAATTTGATAGGCCATAATTGTCGTCCTTTTTTGTAATATCGCTCTTTATCATACCATAGATGCGCCAAAAGTCAAACCCGGGTTTATAAATTAAGTATAAAATCTTTGGGCCTTTTGTTGAGCCGGGGCGAGGGGTCTGCTATAATAGATGAACAGTAAGATGAAAAAGGAGCATTTTCATGATCGAATATACCACCAAGTATGATGTGCGCAAGACCATGTATCAGAAGTTCGCGGAATCTGTGGCCAAGCGCGGCGATAAACCCTGCTTTTATTATTACAATAACACCCTGACCTGGAACCAGGTGGCGGATCTGGTAGACGCCTGCGCCGCCGGTATGCTGGCAAACGGTGTGCGCAAGGGCGACCGGGTGATCATCTGCGCCCCCAATATGCCCCAGTGCATTGCCGCCATTTATGCGGTGAATAAGATCGGCGCCGTAGCCTCCATGCTGCACCCGCTGTCTGTGGCCAGCGAGGCCAAGTATGCGGTAGATCTGGTAGATGCCAAGTTTGCTTTTTGCTTTGATGTGTCAGAGAAGGCCTTTGCCGGTATGAACCTGACTTTGGTGAAGTGCAAAACCGCTTCTTACTTCCCCAAGACTCCTTACGGCTGGATCGCTAACGCCATGTATAAGAAGAAGATCAAGGGCAAGACCGCACCGGCTGTGGGGGTGACCCGCTTCTATGAGTGGTCGGACTTCTTAAAGCAGGGCCGGGCGTATATTGCCAAGAACGGCAACCCGGAACCGGCCACCGATCCCCAGGCCACCGCTGCCATTATGATGACCGGCGGCACGACCGGCAATCCCAAGGGCGTAATGCTCTCCAGCGAGGCCATCAACAACCTGTCCTATGAGCTGGTGGATGTGGTGGAGGACACCATTAAGATCGACCTGGACCCGGATCACGATGCCATGCTCACTGCGCTGCCGGTGTTCCACGGCTTTGGCTTTGCCCTGTGCATGCATGTGTCCATGTGTGTGGGTATGCCCCAGTCTCTGTGGCCCCAGTTTGACGCTAAAATGTGCTCAGATGCCATTCGCAAGTACCATATCAATTATGTTTTCGGCGTGCCGGACTTCTTTGAGAAGGTGTACAAGGCCGGCTACCTGAAGGGCGTGGATATGAGCACCATGAAGCTCATCGGCTCCGGCGGCGATGTGGTGCCTTACTCCTTAACGGAGAAGATGGACCGCCTGCTTCACGAGAACGGCTCCAAGTTCCACTTTGTGTCCGGCTACGGCCTGACCGAGTGCGTCACCGTGTGCAGCTTTACGGACCCTCGCCGCGAGGCGCCCCAGGGCTGTATCGGCGTGCCTACCTACAATATTGAGGTGATGACCGTAAAGCCCGGCACCACAGAGGAGGTAAAGGGCGAGGACGGCGAGCTGTGCGTTTACGGCCCCACCTTAATGCAGGGCTATTACCACGACCCGGAGGAGACCGCAAAAGTGCTGGTGGAGCACCCGGACGGCAAGGTTTGGCTACATACCGGCGATATGTGCTTCATTGACGAAAAGGGCGATATTTACTACCGCCAGCGGCTGAAGCGGGTGTATAAGATTAGCGGCTACCTAGTGTATCCCTCCTTTATTGAGGAGAGCTACCGGGCCATGGCCGAGATCTATGACTGCTGCGTCATCGGCACCGGCGAGGAGGGCAAGACCCAGCTGAAGATGTTTGTGGTGCGCAACAAGAATTTTGCCCACGATGATGAGGCCGCCCTGACAGAGAAGATCCACGAGTTCGGTGTGCAGAACCTGTCCAAATGGTCCGTGCCCCGGGAGATTGAGTACATTGACGCTCTGCCCCGTACCAAGATCGGCAAGGTGGATTTCAAAGTGCTGAAATAAAATCAAATAGATAAAAAGGACACCCACTCGGGTGTCCTTTTTTGGTGACTTGCAGTTAATTTGTGCGCTTGAAGGCGCAGACGCCTTGGAGTTAGCAAAGGATAGGCGCCGGCGCACCGCCAAGGGTAAATCGGCAAAACAAAAGCGCACACCGGTCGGCGTGCGCTTTCGCTGTGCCCTATGGCACGGAGGTATATGAGAAAGGGGAGGATGAATGCAAAGTGGAAGGCGGAAAACAGAAAACAATGAGATATTGTTAAGGGTTTGGTGGGAAAAGAAAAATGAAAAGAAAAGAAGGGGCGTTTCCCGCCTTTCGAGTATTAGTATAACGGCAAAAAGTGAGCGGAATATAGAAATAAAATGAAGAATTTGCGAATTCGGTTAACACTTTTCGGATAAAATATGACCATTTTGTTTCTTTTGCAAGAAATTGTCAAAACCGGTCGAAAGGGCGTAAATGTCCGATAAAGCCGCCCATTTGGTTGGTTACACGGCGGATTGCGCGGTTATTGTCCCATAAAATGTAAACAAAATGTAAACAAACGCAAAACAGTATTTCCTTTTCGATAGTATAATGTTATTCTGTACTTGCTCGGAGCGATCCGGGTTTCGGCGGAAGACGGTGTATCCGGAGGCTAGGTACTCTTCTCTTTCTTTTTTCATTTCTTTTTAATTTTTTCTTTGATTTTTCACTTACTTAGGCCGTTTTTAAAAAGACTCCAATCCTCCGAATTTTTGAATGCAAAGCCACAGGCAGTTACCTGTGGCTTTTCTTTTTTCGGATAGCAGTATAAAGAAACAGGCGCACCCGACGGGTGCGCCTGTTTTTGTTTTACCGGATTGCCTCCTTTGCAAAGGGGGACTGAACGGTTAATTCTGCGTTTTCTGTTTCTTCTCCAGCTTGGTCTTTACCACTTGCAGTAGGACAATCAGCGCCAGACCGATCAAGAAGAAGACAATGCTGAAATTGTCTTTATTGAGGATCGCATTGGCTTTATCCACCGTTACCGGACCGCTGACAATGGCGTACAGAGAGCCGATGAGCATGCCTAAAATCAGCATCACCATTTGACCGCGATACTTTTCCAAACTCTTTTGGATTCCCTTAACGGATACCAGCGCACCGCAGATAACGCCCACGCCAAAGACGATGATCATGGGCAGCACCCCAAAGTGCAGATGCAACAACTCTTTGACCCCACTGATCACCGGCAGATACACGCCGAAGATCAGCAGCACAGTGGAGCCGGAAATGCCGGGCAGGAACATGGCGGTAATGGCAACCGCGCCGGCCAGGAACAAATACAGCGCCGTGGGTACGGAGAAGTGCGTCAGATCCACATCCACCACCTGAACCTTGGAATTCATATAAGTCAGCGCCGCCACAATGGCAATGCCAAGGATAACAAAGGGCGTGTATTGCCACTTCTTTTGGATACAGGCGTACTCTTCCTTTGCAATGATAAAGATAGAGGGGAAAATGAAGCCCAGGAACAGGGACGACACGGCATAAATATTGGTCTCAAAGAATTTGGTGAGAACCAATACCGCCAAAATCATACCCACAGCCCAGCCCAGCAGCAGTTTAATGAGATAGATCAGGCCTTCTTTTTTCTCTTCCTTCTTGCCATAGAATACCTGGTTAATAGAACCGATGAACTTGTCATAAAATCCCAGAATCAGCGCAATGGTGCCACCGGACACGCCGGGCACGCTATCCGCCAGCGCCATACAAAAGCCGTTGATCATTGTTCGGATCATAAATTGTCCTCCTGATTTGTAATATCCTCAATACTATATCACATTTTGGCGGTATTGTATGCACTTTTTTGCAAAATTTAACCGGGAATTAACAAAGAAACAAAAAGAACGGACCGACAAAGGATCGGTCCGTTGTGTATGCAGTGCATATTTTTATTCTTGCGTTTGGGCAGCGGCACGGGCGGCAGCTTCTTTTTCTGCTCGCCGCTGGGCGCGCTTTTTCTTGGCCTTGTAGCCCAGCAGTTTATCCACCCACTCTTGCGGGGTGGTGCAGGTGCCCAAGGTTACGGTCTTGGCACCGTAAATGCCGTGGAAGTCTGAGCCGCCGGTCATCAGCAAGTCATGCGCCTTGCAAATTTCTGTCAACCGGTGCACATCGTCCTCCGTTGCAGAGGGGTGCCACACCTCAATGCCGTCCAGTCCCAGGTCAATGTATTTCTCAATTTCGTCAAAGTTGTCATAGAACGCCGGATGCGCCAGTACGGCAATACCGCCTGCGCCGTGCACTTCCTCCAGCACTTCCTCAATGGATGGGTACTTGGTGGGAGCCAGCACGTTGGTCTCGCTCTCCCGGCTGAACAGCGCATGGAACAGATCACCGAAGATCTCATTGGTGTAACCGGCGTCCATCAAGGCGTGCATAATATGCTGCTTGTATAGGTTGGTGGAGCCGGAAGCGTGAGAAATAATAAAATCCGAGGTAATGGGGAAGCGCCCGGCCACCTTGAGCATCATAATCTGCCCGGCCCGTTTGCGGGCGATGGAGGTGCGCTTGCACAGCCCTTCCAGCCGATCCGGCGCATCTGCCAGATAGCAGAGAATGTGCACCTTTTTGCCGGCCTCATTATCAATGGCACTGATTTCCACGCCGGGGATCACATTCACCCCATAGCGTTTGCCGATCACTTTGCCGCGTACGGTACCTGCAAGGCAGTCATGGTCAGTAATGGCGATGGTGTCAATGCCGCTTTTTTGGGCAATGACGATTAGATCCTCGATCCCCACAGAACCGTCGCTGAGTTTTGTATGACAATGTAAATCTGCGGCCATAACCATACTCCTTCCAAAGGATAACCGTGAAAATTAGACAAAATTTGTCCTGTTCGTATATTTTACCATTCTAAAGCCGGTGTTGCAAGAGTTTTCTTGTATATTCTACCAAAAAACAGCGGTCTTTTTTTGTCACTTTTGCTCAAAATCATTCAACGCCCGGTACAATCGGCTTACCGGCAAGCCTACCACATTGAAGTAATCGCCCTGAATTTCTTGCACCAGTAGGCTGCCATAGCCCTGTATACCATAGGCGCCGGCCTTGTCCATACATTCGCCGGTGGCAATGTAGGCGTCGATTTCCGCCGCCGTCAGGTCAAAGAAGCGCACCCGGGTCTCGCAGGAGAAAGTCAGATGCCGTTCTCCCTGTACCAGGCTCACGCCGGTAAACACGCTGTGCCACCGCCCGCTTAGGTGAGCGAGCATTTGCCGTGCCTCTGCTTCATCGGCGGGCTTGCCCAGAATCATACCGTCTACGGCAACCACTGTGTCGGCACCGATAACAATCTGCGCTCCATTGTTGAGAGGCAGCGCCTTGCGCAGGGACAGCTGCTCCACGGCCGCTGCCGGAGCGATACCGGCGGGCAGGCTCTCGTCCACATCGGTACCCTGTACGGTAAAATCCCGGGTAATATGCGCCAGCAGTTCACGCCGCCGGGGTGAATTGGAAGCTAAGATTATCATAACGCACCTCGCTGATACAGTCCTCGGGTGTAGGGGAAATCGGGTTTTTGCCCGGCAGCGAACAGATCCAGCACCTGCTGCACCTGCTGCTGACTTTCAACAGAAAAATAAAAATGTGCATAGGCGGTGCGCATTTCTCGCATACGGTCGCCCATATAAAGCGGTACGCCGTTGAGCAATTGGGTGCAGCCGTAGGGATTGCACACCACGGGAAAGGTGCAGCCCTTGCGGTCGGTCAGCCGGCCTTGCTTTTGGCAGGCGGCGCAGCCGATGTGCGCCTGCACCGGACAGTTGCGGGTGAGCATTAAGGGCAGATGACCGTACACCAGTGCGCCCACATCGTTGCCGTTTGCCGCCAGGCGGTTAACATCCTCTTGTCGCAGCTCAAAGCTGGCCAGTGGGTGGGGCAGCAGATGCGCGGTGCGGCGGTTAAACACATTCAGTCCAAAGTCGCCGTAAGGCTCCAATCCCGCCGCCCGGGCGATTTGTACCGCGCCCAGGTCCGGGCACAGGGCGTTTTTTACGCCTGCCGCTTTCAGTATTGCCAATTCCTGGCAGATTTTATTCTCTATGCCAAAGACGCCCCGGGGCAGTTCCACGCCGGCGTTGTGGGCCAGCAGGGTGTTTGCCGGTGTGCCTAAGGGCAGAAAGATCCGCCGAAAGGGGTGGTTCTCCGGAATTTGCGCCGCGTTTGCAAAGCGGGCGGTGTAGTAGGGCTTGCCTGCCGTGCCGCCGGCGGGCAGAGGCGGTAAAGGCCGCCGCTCCACCGGTGCAGGCGGTGCGGCTTCCAAACGGTCTGCAATCTCTCGCCGCAGGGCATTTACAGCCGCTGCCGGTAAAAACAGGCCGTCGTCTATCTCTATGTCTATCTTTTTTACATAATAAGGGGTGCCGCCCCATTTGCCCAGCCGTTGCGCCAGGCTTTCCGCCGTTAGGGCAGCGTTGCGGGCAGGCTGGGGCACATCGCCGTTGGCCGTTACCGTGCGACCGTCTTCTAAAGTGGCACGCAGGGTCACCGGTTCCCCGGCGCGGCAGGTGGCTTGCAGGTTCAATCCCAGCAGGGGCTGCTCTTTTTCATAAGTGTGCGCCAAATCTCGCAGCACATCCTTGGCCGCGGTCACATCCGCCTTGCTGCGCACGCCGAACATGGCGCTGCCTCGCTGATCGGTAAAATAGCCGTCGGTAAACCCGCTGCGGGAGAATACGCTTTGTAGCTGCGCCTCGTCCGCCGGGTCCAGAACGCCGGCGATAGCGTGCTTTACCGCCGTTACGGCGGCAGCCACATATTCCGGCCGTTTCATACGGCCCTCAATTTTTAAGGACAGCACACCCAGATCACCGATTTTTTTCAAGTGGCGCACCAGGCTTAGATCCTTCAAGCTCAAATCGCAGCTGCCGCTGGCGTCTGCGGAGAAGGGCAGGCGGCAAGGTTGGGCGCACAGGCCCCGGTTACCGCTGCGGGCACCCAGTACAGAGGATAAATAGCACTGCCCGCTGACGCACATACAAAGCGCGCCGTGCACAAACAGTTCCAGCTCCATTTGGGTGCTGCGGCGAATCTCCTCAATCTCGGCGGCAGTCATCTCTCTGGGGATGACTGCGCGGCGAAAGCCCATTTTCTCCAGCGCTTGAAACCCGGCAGGCGTGGTAACGCTGCACTGGGTGGAGGCGTGCAGATGCACACCCGGGTATACAGCTGCCAGCGCGGCAGCCAGTCCCAGATCTTGCACGATAAAAGCGTCTACCCCGGCGTCCAGCGCGTTACCGGCAGCCGCAACGGCACCGGGCAGCTCGCTGTCGCTGACCAGGGTATTTAGAGTCATATAAACTTTTACGCCGCGGGTGTGGCAATACTGTACGGCTGCTTGCAGCTCCTGGGGCGAAAAATTGCCGGCGCCCCGCCGGGCGTTAAAGGTCTGCCCTCCCAGGTAGACCGCATGGGCGCCACAGCGAACACCGGCAATTAACGACTCCATGCTGCCTGCCGGAGCCAAAATCTCAAATTGCATATTTACTTATTCTCTGCAATGCGCTCACGCAGGGAGCTGATCTCCCGGTTGAGCCGCTCAATCTCACGGCGCGCCACATCTACTTCCATCCGGGCGCGGGCACTGTCCTCCAAATAATCCTTGATCTGGGCACGCAGATTGTCGGAGGAAGCGGTGGATTTTTTGCAGGTGTCTGCCTTGTCCAGCGCAGTGAGCACCGCCGCTTGGGTCACGGAAAGACTGGGGTTCTCATTGATAATGCTGCGCATTTCCTTGTCCAGCTCCTCGGCCAACTCCTCCACATACTCCGGTGCGTCATCGGTGAGCACCGTGTAGGCGGAACCGCCGATCTTTAAGTGTACTCTGTTTTTTGCCATTGCCATCACCATTGCCCTTTCGGCTCTATCTAAAGTTACAGTCGCGGCGCCGCAGCCCCGCAAGGGAACTACGCACCTATCGACAAAATATCCTACTTTTAGTATAGCAAGGAAAGAAAGGCTTGTCAATCCAAATTCCCGCCCGCCGGGCGGAAAATCCTTACAGGTTTCAAAGTGTAACGATTTATTCACAAAAAGCCGTAAAATCGTTCAAAAATAATCTCTATACTGTGAATCGTAAGGCGAGAGCCTTATGGGAAAACTTTTTCCATCTTTTTCTATCATATATCCTCTATAACGGAAAGGGCCGCAGTGTTATGCTGCGGCTCTTTTCGTTTTTTATCGTGTTCTGTATCGAGAGCTGCGGGCTTATTTCTTTTGCCTTCCGGTCTGTTTCTTTGTCTTTGGCGCATAGTCCTTCATGTCCGGCAACGCACCGCCGGCCACCGCCCAAAAGTACAGGCTGGCCACGCTGCAATAGGGACTGAGCCTGCGACGGTACTTCTCAAACAATTTGCGGTCGATTTTGCGATGATGGTATACCATGCGCATGCCACGATGAATCGCCAGATCGCCGTAGCTAAGTATGTTGGGTCGCTGCATACAAAACAGCAGAATCATTTCCGCTGTCCACACCCCAATGCCGTTTAAGGACGAAAGCGCTTTTATAGCCTCATCGTCCGGCATGGACCAAACGGCCTCTATATCAAAGCTGCCGTCCAGCACTTTTTGGGCAAAATCGGTGATGTACTCTGCCTTTTTGTAAGATATGCCCAGCGCCTGTAATCCCTCCACACCGGCGCCCAGCACCGTCTTCGCATGCACGGTGCCCAGTGCGTCGCACATACGCTGCCAAATGGTGGCCTGGGCCTTGGTGGAGATTTGCTGGCCGATGATGTGGTGCACCACTGCGGAGAACAGGTCCGTATCCACCGTGCGGTGCACCGGTCCTATGCGGTCAATCACTTCTGCCAGGCGCTTGTCCTTTTGACGCAGAAAATCAAGTTCTTTTTCGCCGTAAGTAAAATACATGGTTTTTCTCCGATCACGTTTGATTTTTGTCTGTGCTTGTATAAGTTCTTTCTTTTTTGTATCGCATCTTTTCCAATTTTTTACTTTTCCTTGCCTTGAACTGATTTTTAGCAAGATATACTGAGGGTAGAAAGCAGAAAGGAAGTGACTCTATGCTCCGTTCTTTATGGACCCGGGGGTGTTCTGTGTTGCTGATCGGCGTTTCTTTATTGGGGAATGGGCTGCCTTGGCAGCGCGCGGCAGATGATCCGTATGCTTTTGTGCCGGAGCCGGAGAACACGGTACAGATTGCCTGCGTGGGCAACAGCGATTTGTATTCCGGCTTTGTGCCGCCTGTACTGTGGGGAAATCAAGGGCATAGCGCCACTGTGTACGCCTCTGCCCGTCAGTCGCTGACCAAATCTTACGCCCTGCTGGAGCGTGTGTTTGCCACCCAGTCTCCGGAGTTGGTGGTGCTGGAAACGGATATGCTCTATGACCACAATCCGCAGGAAAGAGAAATGCCCCGGGTGCTGGCCCGTCAAACGAGGGCGAAGCACCTGGGACAGGATATGCGCAATTTAGCCTCTGTGTTTCGGCAGACCGGTGCACAAGTGACGCCCGGCGATTTTCCCTCTATTCGTCGCACCCACGGCTACCGCTACAGTACCAAGGTTACCCGGCTGGCAATGCCGGACTATATGGCAGACACCGGGGAACGGGAGCAGATCCGTGCGGAAAACCGAAGAGCAGCGGATCGGATTTTGCAGCTTTGCCGGGAAAACGGCGCACAGCTGTTGCTGGTGGAGCTGCCCACCGTAACTTCCTGGAATGCAGCCCGCCATCGAGGTGTGGCGGAGTTTGCAGCCGCTCGAGAATTGGAATTTCTGGATTTGAACCTGCTGTACGACCAAATGGGATTGGACGGCGCCGTCGCTTTTCGGGACGCAGGCAATCACCTGAATGTAACCGGTGCTACCGCCGTTACCGCCTACCTGGGGCGGTATATTGCCCGCCAGTACCGTCTGCCGGATCTGCGCGGCAATTCCCGCTATGCCAACCGTCAATAGGAATGGGTATGCTACCGCCGGTTTGTAAACGGAAATGTATAAAACAGCGGAGCGATGGAGATATGGAACCGTATAATCGCTTTTTGCCAAAAAAGGCGGGAGCAGTCCCTTGTGATTGGTGGTATTTGGCTTTACAAACGAATGTTGGCGTAGACCCCGTAGTGGTCGGACACATAGCCGCCGCTCAGGTCGTTTAAGACGGTATAATCGCTGCCGGTGCCCAGTGCGGTGTTCTCTTTCTGTACTGTATTATATCATAATTGTAACACGGATTTATAAAAGAAATGTGAACAAAAAGCAAAGCGCAAGGAAGAATATGTCTTGAGCTGGATTTACGATTATGGCTCCGTCTTTTCTTTACCTTGCAGTACAGTTCTTTGGCACACATTGGACGATAACTTAATCGGTGTGTCGGTTGGCTCCCGCATTTTTTCAGCCGCTGGTTGTCCATACTTGCTTGATGCAAAAACCGCCTGACGCAGGTGCGGTTTTTTTGCGTGTCCCTTGCAATTTCACAATCGGGGCGTATATAATAGATACATTCTATTGTGCGAGGACGATCATGGAAAAGAACTGGACCACCGGCAGCGTGCTGCAAAGCATTTGGCGTTTTTCGCTGCCGTATTTGCTCTCTTATTTTTTACAGACGCTATACGGTATGGCAGATTTACTGATTATCGGCCGTTTTGGCACGGTGGCCGATACCACCGCCGTGTCTGTTGGCTCCCAGGTGATGCACATGCTCACCGTTATGTTGCTGGGGCTGGCGATGGGTACCACCGTTTGCATCGGCCAGGCGGTGGGCGCCGGAGATCGGCGGCGTGCCGGGCGCTTTACCGGCAACACCATTACCCTGTTTTTTGGCTTGTCGTTGGTGCTTACGGTGATTTTGCTGATCCTGCGGCACACGCTGGTCGGCTTGGTGTCTACCCCTGCAGAAGCGGTGGAGGGCACAGTGGCCTACCTGACCGTGTGCTTTTTAGGCGTTCCCTTTATTACGGCGTATAACATCATCAGCGCCATCTTCCGTGGTATGGGCGACAGCAAGCGGCCCATGTACTTTATCGCCGTGGCCTGCGTTTGCAATATCGTGCTGGACTGCCTGTTTATGGGGCCGCTGCATATGGGCTCCACCGGTGCTGCTCTGGGTACCACTTTAAGCCAGGGGATCAGCGTGGCGGTGGCGCTGCTTTTCTTAAAACGCGGGGGTAGTGGCATTCGCCTGCAAAAGGCGGATCTGAGACCCAGTCGCCCGGTTGCCGGCGCCATTTTGAAGATCGGCGTGCCCATCGCCCTGCAAGATGGGCTGATCCAGGTGGCGTTTATCATTATTACTGTTATTGCCAACCGCCGGGGACTGAATGATGCCGCTGCCGTGGGTATTGTGGAGAAAATCATCAGCTTTTTGTTCCTGGTGCCCTCGTCCATGCTGTCTACCGTGTCTGCCCTGGGCGCCCAGTGTATCGGTGCCGGCAATCCCCGACGGGCGGTGCAGACCCTGCGCTACGCTCTGTTGCTAGCTGTGGGCTTTGGGGTGATCGTGACGGTCGTTATTCAGTTCGTTTCTGAGCCGGTGGTGGCGCTGTTCACCTCGGATACCACCGCTGCCGGTGCACAGGTTGTGCGCCTGGGCGGGCAGTACCTGCGAGGGTATATTTTCGATTGCATTTTTGCAGGCGTGCACTTTTGCTTTAGCGGATACTTCTGTGCTTGCGGCCGCTCCGGGCTGAGCTTTTTGCACAATATTCTGTCCATCTCGCTGGTGCGCGTGCCCGGGGTGTACTTGACCTCGCTGCGCTTCCCGGACACCCTATTCCCGATGGGACTGGCTACCGCAGTCGGTTCTCTCTTGTCCGTGGCCATCTGTCTGGTGGCTTTTGCCCTTTTGCAGCGCAAGGCCCGACGATCGACAACGGTGGAATAAAAAAAGAACGCACTCGACTTTTCCCGGTCGGGTGCGTTTTTTTATGTTTTGTCAATGCCAAATGATATCTGCAAACAGTGCTTTAAATTACTACATATACACTTTCATTGCATCATAAGCCTTAGAAAAATTTGAGTCGGCATCATTGAAGGTGCTTGAAAATGTTGTTAAAGAGCCGGTGGGGTTCGTCGCACAATTCGTTATGTCTAAATATGCATCGTATAATTCTTTTATTGCAGCATAAGCTTCGGCGTATTGTTTTGGTGGATTGGATAAGGATTTCATGAGTGAATTTACCAAATCTTTGCTTTCATTTATATCATCGATTTGCGAACTGAATTCTTCATCAGAAAAAAGTGCATTCAAAGAAGTATTAAAGTCACTGTTGAAGCCGTAGCCCGAACTGTGGGTATACTTATTTGTCCTGCTGTCTGACTTTTCGTAAATAGTATTATACCACACATCATGTATCAGGTTGCCAGCATCTTCAGCCTTAACAGCACTGTTTAACATAGTTGAAGTTGCAAGTGAAAGATTGCTTTGGTAATCCTCAATGGTTTTTTGTTTCTTGTAGTAAGTGAAAGAAATGGCACTCGCTATTATTGCCAAAATTAAGATAACGGCAACAATAATTAGTGGCTTCTTTCTTTTACTTTCTCTTTTGGTGGGCTGTACATTGGGTATTTCAATTTTTTGTGGCAATTCATTGCTTTGGATAGGGCAGCCGCAATTTGGACATATATTGTCTTCTGATGAGAGAATAAAACCACACTCTGTACATCGTTGGTTTTCGGGTTTGTTTATTGGCGTGCCGCAAGTAGGGCAAGCTGTTGCCTTGTCGGAGATCTCTTTACCACAGTTTTTACATTTCACTAAAGCCATAGTGTTTTCCTCATGCTCTTTTCAAAACTTCATATTTTTGTGTATTCACTGTATCATATTATACCATAAAATGGGCAGCTATTCAATGCCTATTTTGTTTATTAATGCTACTGTATAAAATGCATTTTGAAGAACCTGCAAAGAATATGGTGTTATTTCTTTTTATATTTGATCTCGCATTTAGGTTGTTTGCTGTTGTTCGGTTAACTGGCCTACACAATTCTTCCTTAAAATCGAATGTTGGTGTAGACCCCGTAGTGGTCGGACACATAGCCGCCGCTCAGGTCGTTTAAGATGGTATAATCGCTGCCGGTGCCGCTGGTAAAGATAAAGTCGATGGGCTCGCTTCCGGTATCGCAGTAGCCCCACTCCTGGTAAGTAGTGGATTTCTTGGCAGGGTCGGTGCAGTCTTGCAGCCGGGCGGCGATTCGACGGTAGGCCTCGTCCTCTTGCGTTTCGTTAAAATCACCGGTGAGCACCACGCCGGCATCTTTGCCGTACTTGGCCTGCAAGGCGGTTAGGTGTTCGATGATTACCTCGGCGCCAAAGTCCGCTGCCTGCTGGGAGGCGTTATCCAGGTGGGTGTTGAGAAACAGCAGCCGCTTGCCGGTGGTGCGGTCTTGCAGCACCACATAGCTGCAAATGCGGTAGCAGCCGGCTTGGCCGGGCTGTCCGTTTTCGTCCGTGTAGGTGTAGCGGCTGGCTTTGTTCGGCGTTTCACTGAGCCAAAAGGTGTTCTTCTCTAAAGCGGTGTACTTGGTTTTATTCCAAAAGACCGGGTTCATCTCGCTGTTCCAGTCCGTAGCGTCGCCGCCCCGCTGCACGCCGTAGGCGTCGTAGTCCGGCAGGGTGGTTTGCAGCGCTTTGTACCAGTAGATGTTCATTTCCTGGGTGCCGATCAGGTCCGGCTTGCATTGGTTCATATAGGCGGCAAAGCGCGCGCAGCGGGTCATACTGTCTGTATCGTCAAAGCGGTTGCCAAACACACTGGCCACATTAAAAGTGACCGTCCGTATATCATCGGTCTCACTGCCGGGCGCAGTGTATTGCGCCGGTTGCGCCTTATAAAGGAAACAAAGGGAAAGCACAATGGGCACCGCCAGCAGGGCTGTTACGCCTGCGGCAGCCGGGCGTATTTTTTTGCCGCTGACTTTGGTGTGCAGCAGAAATTGCAGCAGGTAAATGCCAAAGGTCACCGCCAATCCGACCTTGGCGCGGGCGCCGAACCCAATGGCTAAAAAGGCCGCCAGTGCAAAGACGGCAGCGTTTATCCCAAAGGCGGTCATATTCCGCCGATCGCCGCCCTTGGCCGCGGTGAACAGGGAACAGATCAGTTCCGCGATTCCCAGCACCAGCGCACAGAAAACGGCTGCCACCGCAAAGCCGTAGCCTTTATCGGTTATCATGGGTCGCAGGTCCGCACCGTGGTTGGACAGGCAGAGAATGATGGTGATCAGCGATACATTCTTGTGCCCGGCGTAGAACATAGGCAGGCACAGCGTGCCCAGGGGTGCCAGCAGCGCCAGCTGGCGCAGAATGTGCCAAGGGGTCTGCATGGTAGAATTTTTCAGTCGGTGCCAAAAGCCGGCTTGTTTGCCGGGTGTGGATGTGGTACGCATGATTTCACCTTCCATAATATATGTTTTTATTTTGTGCAGCGGGTTTGTGGCAAGCCAATACGGATGCGTTGGCAGGCAGATGGTATCCGCCCCCTCGGTGCAGGCGGAGAGAAATTTGCTCACCCCACCATAGCGCCGATTTGCCAAAATCGGGCACACCATCCTACCTTGATTATATAAGAAGTTCAGCCGGGTGTCAACGGATAGAAAAATAAAAGGCCACGCCGGTTCGTACGGCGTAGCCAAATATGGACTTTTTGTATTTAGATTTCCAGGCGCAGCCGGGGATCCGGCCAACTGGTTTGGGTGGCTTGGTGTACCATGTCACCGGGCAGACTGCCGCCCAGCAAAAACGGCGAGCTGGGGTCGTGGCGGCGCCGGGTCTGTATTGGCGTAGCAGTATTTGCACAGATGACCGCAGGCGTCATAGGCGCCGATACCTACCTACTATTGGTACGCTGGAAGGGATTCCTAAGATTGCGCAGTCGCTACGAAACAGTCCACCGGACTGTTTCTCCCAAATTTGTTGCTCGCGGTGCTCGCCAAATTTGGAGCCTCCGCGTCGTCACAAGTTCCATATCGCTCCAAACCACTTTTGTTTGTACTTAAGGCAAAAGTGATTTGTCACTCATTCCACTGCTCCTCCGCTCAAAAACGGTCGTACGGTAGTGCGTCCGTTTTTGTATACGGTGTGCTGCGCACACCCTCTCAGGGTTCGAAACCATTGTGTATGGCATAAAAATAACAGGTAGATATCAAAAGATATCTACCTGTTATTGGTACGCTGGAAGGGATTCGAACCCCCGACCTTTTCTGGTTCGTAGCAGCTAAGATATGACTTAAATACAGCAAATATGGCTATTTTAAGCCGTTTCTGCTATACAAAATTTGCCCACAATTTCATAGAAGTTTCTATAGTTTAATCATTTATATTTTGCAAATGGTCACAATTGTGGTCAAAATACAATTACAGGCTTATTGAATTTTAATAAGGATTTTATATACAGATCTTGTGGATGATTTCGCAGATAATTTGAAACTAATATCTAATAACATTGAAAAAATCAATAACTAATGGTAAACCGCCTTTACGAACGATTATAAGAGTGGTTTTAAAATATTATATATTTAGAAGTTTGAACATTAGAAAACGGAATCAGAGTAACCGAAATGTATCCTCAAATACACCATTTTAAGCCGAATCCTAACTTTTTAGTTTCTAAAAGATTTTTCAATAAATAACTAGAAGGTTTTGATTTGTTGCAAACATCACTTTGTTGATGTATAATTAAAAGGAAAAAGTTCGTTATAATTAATGCAGAAATACTAGCGAGGTATTACATATGCATATATGTACAGTTATAATTAATAATTTTAGATGTTATGAAAATAAAACCATATTCACATTTAAAAAAGGTCTCAATGTATTAGTTGGTGAAAATGACTCAGGTAAAAGTGCACTAATTGATTCAATAAAATATGTTTTAGGAACTACTGATCAAAATTGGCAAAGAGTTAATATTTCTGACTATTCCAATGAAGATACATCAAAACCCATTAACATAACCATTATCTTTTCCGATTTAACATTAGACGAAAAAGCTACTTTTATGGAATGCCTTACATTAAAAAAAGGCAAATACTATTTAATTCTTAATTGGGAAGCCAAATATTTAACGACTATAATGCCTAATAGAACAGTTATTAATTTATCTTGTGGTTTAAAAAAAGATATTACTGCACCAAGCCCTGAGGCTAGAGAAACTTTAAGAACTACATATTTAAGACCTTTAAGAGATGCTGCTGCTCAGATGAAAGCAGGTAGAAATTCAAGACTATCACAAATTGTTAGTAGTATTCCAAATTTAAATGATGGAAAACCGTATGTTCCAGGTAAAGATATATCTAATTTATCACTTTCGGCTATTTTTGATCTTTCAAATGACTTATTGAAAAACAACAACAAAATAAAGGAAGTCAATGATTCTATCAATAATATAATGACAGGTCAAATGCTGTTATCTAATGAGAATATTCAAACCGATATTTCAGTAAGTAACACAGATGCCATTGAAAATAAAAAAATAAACAATCTTTTAGAAAAATTAGACTTAACTGTAATATCTAATAAAGGAAATATAGGCCTTGGAACCAGCAACCTAATGAGTATGGCTTGTGAACTATTATTAAATAACAAAAACAATAATTATAGTTCGTTTATGCTGATAGAAGAACCTGAAGCACATATACATGCACAAAGACAATTAAAACTCATAAAATCTATACAAGAACAATGCAACAAATCGGATGTAAATACTCAAGTTATTATGACCACCCATTCTCCGTTGCTCTCATCTGTTGTACACTTAAAAAACATTACAATAGTAAACAATAAACAACCATACTCATTATCTCCTAATAATACTAAATTAGAAGATAATGATTATAAATATCTTGAAAAATATTTAGATGCAACAAAAGCTAATATGTTTTTTGCAAGAGGTGTGATTATAGTAGAAGGACCAGCTGAGGCTCTCTTGTTTCCTACTATTGCTGAATTATTAGGATACGATTTCACTAACAATGGTGTATCTTTAGTTGATGTGCGAGGAATAGGTTTAAGCCGATACGCAAGGATTTTTCAAAGAACAGACGAAGAAAATCTTTTAAATGTACCAGTTGCTTGCGTTACAGATAGGGATATAATGCCTGATTGTGCTCCAAAAATATGTATTAACAAAGACTATTCTACATTAGATACATTTCCTAGTAAAAGCAAAAGAAGATGGAAAGTTGAGTCTGAAATAGATGATATTGATTCTTATATGGATGGTATACTATCTAGAGCAGATGGTCAATATGTAAAAACTTTTATTTCTGATTACTGGACTCTCGAATATGATTTAGCATATTCAGGATTAGCAGAAGATATGATTATAGTAATTGAAAATTTGCTTGGCAAAAATGTTAACGCAATAAAAAGCGAGTATGATAAATATACAACTCCCGAAGAAAAAGCTTCATATATTTATTCGTTCTTCAGAAGGAATTTAATATCAAAAGCCGATTTTGCTCAATCATTTTCAGTGCATTTAGAAGAGAAATATGATAAATGCATTGAAACTTTTAAATCTAAATTGCCAAATTATATTGTAGATGCAATAAAATATGTTTCAACACCAATACAATAGATAGATTAATTATGAAGGATTTTAATATTTCAAAAATTGAAATAACCGATGAAGATATAAAATGGATACAAGAAATAATGCCAGAAATAGAATTCGATGACGACCGCATCAAAGCGTTAAAATCATTGGACTCTGTTGATATAAACGCATGTCCTGGCAGTGGAAAAACAACATTATTAGTATCAAAACTTGCCATTCTTGCTAACAAATGGCCTTATACAAATAAGGGAATATGTGTTTTGTCACATACAAATGTTGCGAGAGAAGAAATACAAAATCGTTTAGGCGATTTAGCCATAGGCAAAAAATTGTTATCCTATCCTCATTTCATTGGAACATTTCAATCATACCTAGATACTTTTTTTGCAATTCCATATTTAAAAAGCAATAAAAGCAATATAAAAATTGTTGACGATCAATATGTTTTATCAAAAAGGTGGAGCAGAATGAAATATAAAACATATCTAGAAAATAATAATTATGATCAGTATGTTTTTGATCCTGCAAAATTACCTTATGAACTAAATATAAAATGTGGTGCAAACACAAAAACATACAAAAGCATCGTAAAAATTGTGGAAGATTCAAGAAATATCGGAGAATATACATTTAATGAAATGAGATTATATGCAGCTCAATATATAGCAGAATATCCTGAAGTTTGTGAAATCGCTCGAAAAAGATTTCCAATCATATTTATTGATGAATCTCAAGATACCGAAAATTACATGTGGGAGATAATAACAAAAATATATGTTGAAGGATCAAATACAGTTTGGCAATCGTTTGGAGATATTAATCAAGCGATTTATAATGGATTTTCATCAAACGACAAAACAACTATATTTCCTAGAGAAAACCAAATATCAATTACTAACACCAAAAGATTGCCTAATTCGATTGCAAAATTAGCAAATACTGTTGCTATTAATAAATCTATTATGATTGGTCAATCAACAGAATTCATTAATAATAAAAACACGATTATTCTTTTCGACAAAAATAGTTCAAGTCAAGTAATTCATTGTTTTGCCGACATAATTTATGAAAATTTTTCCGATGACGATATTATTAAAAATCAAAGATTTGGTTGTCATGCCATAGGTTTAATACACAAGTTAAATAAAGATGATAACGATAATTTTGCAAAACGAGTAAGTAATTATTATGCCGATTATAATCCTAACCCAATAAAAATCCATCCTGAAAAACTAATAGATTTCTTTAGTATTGGACAAAGTAATTTCATTAAAAGTGGCAACCTTAGTAATAAAGTAGCTTCGTACTCTGACGGAATATTGACTCTAATTAGGAAATATCCTAAAAATAAGAATATTTACCCAACTGCAAATTTTCACGGAATAAATGGGTTAAATAAATATTTAAATTATCCTGAGAATTTTCATAAATGGTTTTATGAAATTTTACATACAAACTATGATTCTCCTGATTTATGGAAAGCCTTAATTGAGAGATTATATAATGAATTAGGTGATATTATTGATTGGAAAAAGGCAACTGGTGAGGGATTTTTAAACTGGACAAATAACTACGCAAAAACAGCTCAAGATTCTTCTTGTACAGAAAATACTATTTGTTTTAAAAAAGATGGCAGAATTGATTTGCCAATACACATCGGAAGTATTCATTCTATCAAAGGAAGGACACATCTAGCAACCTTAGTTTTAGAAACTAAATATAGAGCATATAATATAAAATCAATAATCGAATATTTATGTGGGGAATATAAAAAACCTACAGTAACAAATGCAAACCGATTAAAATGTCAATATGTTGCTATGACGAGAGCCAAAGGACTATTATGTATGGCTATACCAAAAAACAATGTTACACAAACACAAAAAGAAAAACTTATCGCGTTGGGATGGGAAATAGTTGAAATTTAGATTTTTAAGTATTTTTCAATAATAACATAAAACCAGTTGCAGACATAAATCTGTAACTGGTTTTTATGTTGAATCCTATTAACACTAATATTTTATCATGCTATCTACAAATAATTTTATTTATATTTACTATCAAACGATTTCTTGTTTATTGATTTTAAATAGTTTCTTGGTAACTCCTGTGGTTTGTAAAAGAAATTTTTCTCGGACGAACTGTGACAACAATAGTGAAATACGAAATATCACAAGACATTGTAAATCGCAGCATTTTATTAAGTGTTTTCCTTTTTTCATCAATCGATAAATTATAATAAGGATACTCTTTTTTATCATTGGATGATTGTGAACATGTTAATTTGCGAAGTCGCAATTTTTAATCTGTTTTTCAAATCTCTCTATATTGGAATTAATATCATTCTGTTTATTATGGAATACAAAAGTAACAATATAATAAGGCGAAGTATTTACTATATCACCAAAGTTACCAGACTCATCAATAAAAACACCTAATTCTTCTATCACAATTCTCCAAAAAAGAAAATGGAAGGGAATATACTCCCCGCCTACGGTGCCCAGAGCATAATGCTTAAGCCAAAGTTATCTGTAGTTGCAACAGATACACAAGTAGTATCTCCTTACATTTTGGTTAATTGAAAATGTATGCTTAATTGTCATGAGATTTGCTATAATAATCCAATTCACATAATGCACTCATAAGATATTCATCCTTAAAATATCCATCAGTATAGAAAGTGATCTTTTTAAGAATTTTAATGATAAGTATACAAACTATTCCTAATATAATTATTCCAATTATTGATTTGACAACTGCATCACTATTTTTATAAATTAAAGATGATATTAAGGCACCAAGCGGAACACCTATAAGTATGTTATATATTTGATTTCCTATCGATTTATACGAACTTTCATGTGATTCTAATTTTAACTTGCATTCTTCTTTTAATTGACTCCATTGTTCCTTTGTATATAAACCATTAGAATTCAAGACAGTAATAATATTTTTTACATATTCATCATAACACTTGCCTTGCTTGTCTATTTCTTCTTTCCTTTCTGCTGAATTATACAAAGTTTCACCTTGAATTTCTGATATTATGCTTAATATTATTAATATTATCATAGGAATAAAATACCAACCTTTATTAGGAAGACAGAGCGATAATACACACATTAAAATTAAACATATCATCATTAAAACAAAAATAATCCAAAATTTTAATTTGAATAATTTTCTCATTTCTTTAAATGTTCGAAATTTTTTTAAAGATTTATCTGAACATTCATTGTATATGTCTCTGCGAACATCATAATACTTATATGTCATTTTTATTCTCCCAAATTACGCTAAACATTCAATGACTATAACTCCAAGCTATCACTATCAAGCAAAAACTCTTTTACTCCCATCATAAGATAGCCTTTATCGTCACGGCGTGGTTTCATACTCTTTTCAACAATAACAATTTTCTTAAATGAATCATTGGTTTTATCAAACGGTCTTGTCTCCTGCTGCCATTTTTCTTCATTGGGAATATTGTATGCAGATTGAACATAGTATCGCTTACTGCCTTGATTAGCTACGAAATCAATTTCCACTTGCTTTCGTATATCCTTGCCCTCGTCAGTTTTTTCTCTAAACTCAACTACACCGACATCAACATTATATCCTCTGTATCTGAGTTCATTATAAATGATATTCTCCATCAAATGAGTTTCTTCTATTTGCCTGAAATTTAATCTGGCATTTCTAAGCCCGGTATCTTCAAAATAAAGTTTATAAGGTGTACTGATATATTTTTTGCCCTTTACATCATACCTCTCTGCTTTGCTGAGCAAGAAAGAGTCTTTTAAGTAACCGATATATTTATCGATAGTCGAGGCGCAGAGTGTAGAATTTTTAACGGATTTGAATGTGTTTTCCAATTTTCTTGGATTAGTTAATGAAGATATACCCGACGCTAAAACATCTACAAGCTCGCTGATTTCCTGGTCGGAATTAAGATTATTTCGAGCGACTATATCCTTGATATATACATTTTTCATCTGTGTTATTAAATAATTAGCTTTTTGTTCATCGGTTTGCATTGAAGCTATTGCCGGTAATCCGCCATATACCATAAAATCGTCAAATGCTTCTTCTTTTGTGCCTTCATATGCAGAATAAAACTCCGAAAATGATAGCGGAAGAATATGAATTTCATCGCCTCTGCCTTCGAATTCAGTTAAAATATCACTCGAAAGAAATTTAGAATTACTGCCTGTAACATAAATATCTAAGTTGTCTTTTCTCATATATCCATTCAAAACCGCTTCAAAATTACCAAGCAGCTGAACCTCATCAAGAAGAAGATAATACATTTCGTCATCGACAATCTTGCCTGCAAGATATTGCATAAATTTTCTCGGATCAACTTTTCTCTTTTGCTCACTGATATCTAAAATATCTTCGTCTATAAGCAATAAATCATCTGCCGAATCAAATGCAAACTTGATAATATGGTTTTTGTCTATACCTTCGGATAATAAATAATTACAGAATATTTTATTTAATAGATAGGATTTACCACATCTTCTGATGCCGGTGATGACTTTAATAAATCCGTTTTGCTTTCTCGTAACAAGTCTGTTTAAGTAAATGTTTCTATTGATTTCCAAAATATCACCTCATTTAATATTTTTGCCGCTATCGTCGTTTTTGCTAATTTGATTATACTATAGTTTACTCAATTTTTCAAGTTTTATAACAAAACGATGACTTCATATGTGAAAATAATGATGGTATTTGTATCGTAGTATGTAAATGATACCGGTGCAGTATTACAATGAACACCTATATGCGTGTGACAGATACAATGCAACAAACAGTTATTAATATCCATGACAGTTTAGCAATAGATAAAGAAAGCGAAAGAACTCAGGGATGAAAATCCTTGAGTCCTAGTGTTTTTCAAAAGCTTTCTTTATTTCTAAACAATTTTTTTCCATGTTGATGAGAATCATATATCCAACTGAATAACAAAAACGATATTCATAACTACACATTTTATTAAGTCGTGTTTCATCATTTCCACAGCCTTGTCTATTGGTGGATTTTTTCATCTCAATGCATATTAAATTGATGAATCCATGATTAATATCGTAGCCCCGTTTATGAACGATAAGATCGACAGTAATTGGATTTCTATCCATTTTTTTAATGCCGTCTTCTTTTCCACATGCACCTCGATTATATTCAACATCAACTACATAATTGTTATATGATGTATTTTCAAGTGCTTTGGTAAGACGAAGTGCAAATCTTGCACATATACACCGTTCGCTTAAATCATTTTCTATAAGATATGAGTCAAGTTCATTAAATGAAGAAATAGCTTCATCAACTATTGTTCGTAATATATTAGAATCTATATTATTCATATGTATCACCATATTTTAAGTTTTCATATAATTATATCACAATATTATGAGTTGACAAGAACAATTATATCAGAGGGAGTCAATTGATAGTTTTAGGTGGTGAATATGTTAATATGTTTGAAATGGGATGCACTCATAAACTAGCATTTTTATGTATTATATTGTCTATTGGTAAGTTATTATTAGTGTTATAAAAGTAAAAGATCATGAAAATGCAGTGTTTACAGGGATTTTAGAATACTGAAAGACTCACATAAAATTCTAAACATTTAATAGTTTTACTTAATTATAAAAACTTGTATTGGTGAATTTTATATGATAAACTATTCAACAGAGGTGTTTACAATATACAAAACTGATCTTTCCGTCACCAATTACAAATGGCTACAGAGATCCATCATCAATAACACTAAAATTGCACCGAATGCAAAAGAGAGCAGGAGTACCACAAATACGTTTTCACGATTTGCGACACAGCTTTGCAACTTTATCGCTTGGACACACCGATGCAGGTTTTACAATGAATACCTATATGCATGTGACAGACACAATGCAACAAACGGTTGCGAACGCTATGGGAAACCTGGTCGCAGAAAAAGAAAATGAAAAACGCATAAAAATAATACAGTACACAGCACAAAACAGAGAGACAGGCAGTCTTGATTTTTACATCAAGACTGCCTGTTTTTTCTTTGAAAAGCGATGTGATCAAATTGTGGTCATGTGGATTATTTTTATGATAAATATGTTATAAATATTAACAAGAAAGGCAAATATGGAGATTCTAATTTTCGAATAAAAACTATATTTATTATTTGATTAATAAATTCAATTTGAAAAATTACAAAAAGTAAAAAGTCCCGAAAACGCAGTGTTTACGGGACTTTTTGGTACGCTGGAAGGGATTCGAACCCCCGACCTTCTGGTTCGTAGCCAGACACTCTATCCAACTGAGCTACCAGCGCGTATGCAAAAGCACTACTGCGCTTTTGCTCAAATAATATAGCACATCGCATTGCAAAATGCAAGCCTTTTAGGTGATATTTTTTAAATAATCTTCTAAAAGGTCGGCGGCCAGGGCGCATAATTCGGCGCAGGGACGCTTTTTGTAGTAGCCCTCCGTGCGGGGTTCCGCCTGGGGCGTGGGTTTCACATTCGGGTCCAGTCCCAGGAGCACCCGGCACACCAGGGAGCCGGTCTCCGCCTGAAAGCCCTTTGCCACCTGCTGCACCATGGCGTAGACCTCGCTTTTCGGCCGATCGCCGTAAAGGGCAGACAGCACAAAAGTCACGCCGGAGATGGTACCGCACACTTCACGCATACGACCCATACCGCCGCCAAAGCCTATGGTGAGCCGGGCGATGGTGTCCGGGTCCATACCTATCTTATCTTGGAACGCCAAAGCCACCGCTTGGCTGCAATTATAGCCGGACTTGAAGTTTTGCCGAGCCAGATCGCCTTTGGTCATCAGTCCGTACCTCCGGGCATGACCTCCGGCGCAGTTTCCACAAACTTGGCGGAGATGGTCATATCCTTGCTGCCTACGGTAAAGGAATAGGTGGAGTCGGTGGATTGCAGTTCGCCGTTCATATACCAGCCGTCAAAGTCATAGCCGTCTCTGGGGGTGGCGGTGAGGGTCACATTGTCACCCTCCTCGTATTTGCCGCTTCCGGTGACGCTGCCGCCGCCCTGGGTGCGTACATTTACCCGCACGCTGCTGTCTTGGGTAGTGGTCGTCTGTTTTTTGGTGGTGGTCTCTTTCTTCGTGGTGGTCTCCGTGGGCTTCTCGGTGGTGGTTTCCGCCGGCTTCTCGGTGGCATAATTGTTATTGGTATAGTCCCGGTCATCGCTAACAGGGACAGAGACGGATGTGTCCGGCACCGTGGTGGTTTCCTTGTCGTGATGGCCGGAGGCCACGGCGATGATGATACCCACCACCACGGCAATGAGCACCACGCACAGCACGATAATGATGATCATGCTCTGCTTATTCTTTTGCTGCAACTTTTTTTCTTCCTCCGGATTGGGCCGGGGGGCAGGTGCAGGTGCGCCGCCGGGTGTTGCGCCGTCAGGCTGCTGATCTGCTTGCGCGCTCAGCTCATTTTCATCATATAGGGGGGAACCGCATACTTCGCAGATATAGCGGCTGTCATCGTTCTCCGCTCCGCAATTTTTACATCTCATATCTGAAACCTCGCTTGTTGATTTTCGCTTGATGAACAGGGGCGAAAAATGCCCCCATCTACACAAAAGTATAGCACACTGCCGTGCAAATCGCAATAAATATGTTAAAAATACAGGCGATATGAAAAATTAAACACTAATTTTGTAAATGGGGCTTGACTTTTTGGTAAATTTAATATAAATTTTATATGTACGTTTTTGTAAAACGGATTTCGACTTTTGAAAGGGGAAACTATACGTATGAAGAAATACGCATTCAAGGGCCTCGGTTTGGTGCTTGCAGTTGCACTGATCGTTGGCTGCTTTGCCGGTTGTGCAAAGATCAACTATGTGACCGACGGCGCGATCCAGGCAATCAATGAGGTGAAGGACGGCAGCTGGAAGACCAAGGGTCAGAAAGACGCTGGTACCAGTGAAGCGGATTATGATAAGCCCGTTATTGAGGAATTCAAGGCCGGTACTTACGGCGGCGTTGAGTTTAAGGATGTGGCCGCTGTTGCCGATTATTACAAGCAGGCTTACGACTACACCAAGACCTTGACCGCCCAGTATAAGGACGATAAAGGCCAGACCCAGACCTACTACAAGATGCTTTGCGAAGAGGATCTGAATGTACATAACATTGCCATTGACGGCAGCGTGAATAAGACCATCAATAACATGGTTCCCGGTATCGTAAAGCCCATTTACCATCCCGGCTTGAACGGTCTGGTTCCCTCCACCAACAGAGATCCTAAGCTGGATACGGACGAGTGGGACGGCAAGGGCGAGTCCCTGCAGACCAGCCGCCTGGTGGCTGATGATCTGGTGACTGCCAATGTGAAGGACAATGGCGACGGCACCATCACCCTGCAGATGCAGCCCAAGTATGTAAACATGAGTGCACCCGGTAAGGACGCACAGGGTCATATGTTCCAGTCTTTGGGCGCCATTGATTCCACCGTGGACAGCATCAGCGTACTGTCTTGGTCCGAGGGCACTACTGCCGATAACTGCAAGGTGAATTACTACGGCGGTACCGCTACCGTGACCATCAACACCAAGACCAAGGAGATCACCAAGGCCGAGTATGTGATGGAAGCTCATGTGGTTGTGTCTCACGCTTGCATCACGGTGATCCGTGATAAGAACGCCACCGTAGATGTTACCATGAAGTGGACAGCACCTGCCAGCGAAAAGTACATGCAGGAAAAAAAGGGTGTTACCAGGGCGTAAACACCTGTTCCGATTTTACAAAAAGCAAAAAAATTCCGCACCTCCGGGTGCGGAATTTTTTGTTTTCAGGGGCGGCATAAACATAGGCCGATCGTCACGACGTGTGGGTTGGAATAAATTCACTGCGGATTTATGTTGCTTTGACGGCGGTTATCCTGTATAATGAAGTGGAACGCACCCTCGGGGGCGTATCCCTTATATTAAGGAGAACAGAATGAGCGAAAAAATACCAAACTATAATTATGATGCAGACGAGGTACTGAATGATTTTAAGTCCAAGTTTGCCTGGCCCAAGCGAGATGAAGTGCAGGCGGTGGTCAAGCCGGGCAAAATGCCATTGCGGCTGCTGCTGTGCGCCCTGATCACTGCGGTGGTGGGCGGCATTGCCTATTATATGATGCTGCCGGCACTGAATGTGCACGACACCCAGTTGTATCTGTTTTTGATCTTGTTGGTGGCGGTGTTTGCCGGGTCCTTTTTCCTGGTGTGCCGGGCCAACAAGAAGGCGGAGCGTCTGGAATATGTGAAGAAAAAGACCCTGATACCGGTGGTCATTGTGGCGGTGATCGCTGTGGTGATGCTGGTGGGTTTCCTGGTAGGTGCCACCATCTTCCGTGCTTCCGCTTACAGCGATCTAATGACGGTGCAGAACAGCGACTTTGACCGGGATTTTTCCGACATCAGTTATGATGAGGTGCCCCGGATCGACGCCGCTCGGGCCAAGACCCTGGCGGACCAGCAGCTGGGCTCTCTGTCTCAGTACAAGAGCCAGTATGTGGTTGCGGACGCCACCACGCAGATCAACTACCGGGGCGTGCCCTGCCGTGTGGCAAGCCTGCAATATGCGGATGTATTCAAGTGGGTCAACAATACCAAAAACGGCCTGCCCGCATATATTCTGATTGATGTGGTGAGCCAAAAGGTTACTGTGGTCAACTGTGTGGAGCAGTTCGGCAGCGGTATCCAGTATTCCCCGGCGGAGTATTTTAATGAAAAGCTGATTCGTCACCTGCGGTTCCAGTACCCGACCAAGCTGCTGGATACCCCCAATTTTGAGATTGACGAGAGCGGTCACCCCTATTGGGTGACGGCGTCCCTGACCAAGAAAATTGGTTTGTTTGGCGGCACGGATGTGCAGGGCGCCATTGTAACGGACGCGCTCAGCGGCGAAAGCAAGTATTATTCCATTGATACCGTGCGCAAGGACAAGAGCCTGAACTGGATTGATGTGGTGTATAGTGACCAGCTGCTGATCGAGCAGTACAACTATTACGGCAAGTTGAAGAAGGGCTTTTGGAACTCGATTATCTTCCAGAACGATGTGAATGTGGCCTCCAGCGGCAACGGCTATATTGCCATGGACGATGATGTGTGGGTATACACCGGCATCACATCTTCTAAGACGGACACCTCCAACTTCGGCTTTATCCTGTGCAACCAGCGCACCAAGGAGGTGCGGTATTACCAGAACGGCGGTGCCATTGAAACCTCTGCTATGGAGTCTGCCCAGGATGCGGTGCAGAACTTTGGTTATGCAGCCACCTTCCCCATTTTGCTGGATATTGAGGGTCAGCCCTCCTACTTTATGAGTCTGTACGGCGACAGCAACACCGTCAAGGGCTATGCGCTGGTCAGCCTGGAGGATAAGACGGTGGTAGGCACCGGTCTGATTGATACCAACAGCGACGCCAAGGCGTTGAATACGGCGGTGGAGAACTATATCAACGCCATGAAGGACAAGGGCTGGATCGCCAAGACAGTGAACGCAGCGGATTATGTAAAGGACGAAGCGGAGATTGCCACGGCCGGCGGAGAACAGACCGGCGGTGCGGCAAAGCCGTCTGCAAAGCCGTCTGCGCCTACAGACAGCAAAACGGTTACCGGCAAGATCACGGACATTAAGTCCTCGGTAAACGACGGCAACACCGTTTATTACTTGCAGGTGGACGGCGTGTATTACTATATCCGGGTCACCGATTGTATGCAGGTGCTGCTGCTGCAAAAGGGCGACACGGTAGAGATTACGCCACAGGGTGACGCCAAGGACGGCTTTGCCCAAGCTGCCGCAGTGAAAGCAAAATAACAAACAAAAATCCCCTGCGTGCCGCTTGGCACACAGGGGATTTGATTGCCTGACAGGCCACAGAACGGTCTGTCAGGCATTTTTATTTGGTTTCCGTAAAGGGAGACGGCTTGGCTAAAAACGCCTTCAGCGCGTCCATTTGCTCCATGGCATTGCGGTAGCCGGTTTGATAAATCTGCTCCAGCTTGTCTGTGTTGCGCTCTAAGGTGGGGCAGTGCAGCGGATGGTCCGGTGCAATCACAAAGGCATCGCCTCGGCCTTGGGCGTCCCACACGGTTTCCAGTTGGCGGTTGTATATTTTATACCGGTTCAGTATCGCCCGGGTCATCAGCGGATATTTGCGGAATACACGGCGAATCAGGCGCTCATGACCCATAGGCTGCTTTTGATAATTTCGATCTTGCGTGAGCACCACTACGGCCTTTTGGCACCCGTCCTCGTAGGCGTGCGCCAGGGGAATGGAGTCGGTGACTCCGCCGTCAAAGTACCGGTCTTTGCCCAGCACAACCCCCTTGGTGGCGCCGGGCAGGGCACAGCTGGCCCGCAGAATGGGGCAGCCCCGTTTGTGGAAGTCCTTGGGATACATATATTCCGCCTTGCCGGTGAGGGCGTTGGTAACCACCACGCACAAGGTGGTGTTCGCCCGGTCATAGGCCTCTTGGTCCAAGGGAGACAAATCGTAGCTTAATTCCCCAAACAACCACTCGCCGTTTAAGAATTCACCGTTCTTTATCATGTTTTCCAGGCTCATAAAGCGTTTGTCGCCGCTGTACTGGATGGAAATATCGTGTTGACGACCCCGGCATTTGCCGATGTAAGACACAGCATTGCAGCTGCCCGCCGACACGCCGATCACATAAGGGAAGGTGATCCCCTGATCCATAAAGGCGTCCAGCACGCCGCTGGTGTAAATGGCACGGTTGCCGCCGCCCTCCAGTACCAATCCGCAGGAATACATAGAATACCTCCAAAAAAAGTTAGGGGACGGCGAAAGCCATCCCCTCATTGCATTGTATTTTGCTTATTTGGCAGCCTTTTTAGCAGGTGCCTTTTTCTTAGGTGCGCTCTTTTTGGCGGGCGCCTTTTTCTCAGCCGGCTCTGCCTTTTCCTGCACCTGGGTGTCCGCAGCGGCAGTCTCTACGATCTCCAGATCGTTATCGCACTCGAAGAAGTCGCTGTCGTCGAAATACTCTGCCTCTTTGGGAGCAGTCAGCTTCTGGATCGCAAGATATACGGCAACGGCCACGCCTGCAATGGCAACGATGGCACTAATGACTTTCAGGATCGTTTTGAAATTCATAATAATGAACCCCCTTATAAAATCTGTTTCTATTATAAATGGATTTGGCGGCAAAGTCAAGCGCCAAAACAGCAGAAAGATGTCTACTTTCGCAAAAGCCGCGGCCGGTGACAAAAAAAGAACGCTCCCTGCAAATGCAGGAAGCGAAAATTCGATAGAAACCGAGTGTCGGCGCTTATGCGCGGTTCAGTTTGCTGACCAAATTGCTCTTTTTGCGGGCTGCGGTGTTCTTGTGCAGCAGGTTCTTGGCAGCGGCCTGGTCGATCTTCTTGCAGGCAAACTGCACAGCCTGGGTCTTGTCCTCAGCGTTGGCATCAATAGCGGCATTTGCCTTCTTGATGGCGGTCTTGAGGGCGGTGTTGCGGGCCTTGTTGTTGGCGGCCTTTACAGCGTTGACCTTGACTCTCTTTTTAGCAGACTTAATGTTGGGCATGGTTTTCACTCCTTTAGCGGTGGATTAGGTAGAAGGGCATAGCCCCGTTTTCTTTTTAATGCCTAAACATCATAGCACACGCAAATCTAAAATGCAAGTATTTTTTTCTTTTTGGACATACTTTTATTGAAAAACTATAAAAATCAGGTGAAAAATATGGAAAATCGCACAGATTTGGCACTGGAAAGCTATGAAAATCAGCAAAAAACTGTGCTGCCCGGCGTAAAAGTGCGGGAGCAGGATGGCATTTCCGTGGTGGAAGTGCTGGACGCCCGAGGCGAAAAAGCCCTGGGAAAACCGGTGGGCAAGTATATCACCTACCGGGTGTCGCCCATGGCGCAGGAGACCCAGCTGTTTGATGGGCGGTTAGAGCGGATCGCCGATCTGCTGCGGGGGCTGCTGCCGGATCACCCCACCGGGGTATTGGTTGCCGGGGTGGGAAACACCGCCATCACTGCGGATGCGTTGGGGCCGGAGACCAACCGCTATGTGCTGGCCACCCGTCACATTGCCGGAGAACTGCGCCGGGCGCTGGGACCACTGACGGATGTGTCTACCGTTACCACCGGGGTGCTGGGCAATACCGGTATGGAGAGCGCCGAGGTGGTGGCGGGTATGGTTCACACGGTGCACCCGGACTGCGTGCTTGTGGTGGACGCGCTGGCGGCATCGTCGGCGGATCGGCTGGGCACCACGGTGCAGTTGTCAAATGCAGGCATTGCCCCCGGCTCCGGGGTGGGCAATCATCGGCGGGAGATCAGTGCCCGGGTGTTGGGCGTGCCGGTGGTGGCACTGGGCATTCCCACGGTGGTCAGCAGTCGGGTGTTGGGCGGTACGGCGGAGGAGATGTATGTGACCCCCAGAGAGATCGACCAGCTGATCAACCGGGGCGCCAAGCTGCTGGGTATGTCCATCAATGTGTGCCTCCAGCGGCACTTGCAGCCCCGGGATCTGTACACGCTGGTGGGATAATCCGGCGCCGGCGTGCATATTCTTATATGAGAATAGAAGCAGGACGAAGCCAAAGGAGCTGGATATGAAAAAAGAACGGGCGGCCTTCTTTTGCAATATTGCGGCGGCGGTATTGGTCACGGCGGTGCTGGTGAGCGCGGCACCCCGGATCTCTGCCGTCGGCGCGGTGGGTCAGCGGGTGGCGGCGGTGTTTTCGCCCACCTATTTCAGCAGCAAAATAAATACAGAATTTTCTACTATAAAATCGGCGCAAACGACGCATACTAAGACTACCGCGACCCGGGAGGCTCAGGCAATGCACCCCATTTCAGGGAAGGACAGCGACCCTTATGCGCACATTACCGAGACCCCGGCGGATGTGGCTAAGTTGATGCAGCAAGAGAAAAAAGTGATCGGCAGCCAAAAGCAGGTGGGCAAAACCAGCGAGGAGAGTTACCAGGGCGGGGGGACGATCTTGTCTTTCGGTTCGCTGGCAATTCAAAGCAAGATCCCCGCTTCGTTTTATCGTCCGGACATAGAGGCACTCCTTAAACAGAAGGCGGCCCTGTCCGTGCCCAATGCGGCCAAGCCGACGGTGCTGATCTATCACAGCCACACCACAGAGGGCTACACCCTCCTGGACGCGGGTTATTATACCAAGTCCACCGACCTGCGCAGCGACAGCAGTACCCAAAATATGGTGCGGGTCGGGGACGAACTTTGCGCGTATCTGGAAAAGTGCGGGATTGGCGTGGTGCACGATCGCACCACCCACGACAAGGACTACTCCGGCGCCTACGACCACTCCCGCAAGACGGTGGCGGAGTATTTGGAAAAGTACCCGTCCATAGAGATTACCATTGATGTGCACCGGGACGATATTACATACGATAATAAGACCAAGGTGAAGCCTACCGCCAAGATCAAGGGAAAAAAGGCCGCCCGGATGATGATCATTGCCGGGTGCGAATACAATCGGGTCAAGAACTTCCCGGATTGGGAATACAACCTGCGCTTTGACTTGGCAGTGCAGCAGCAAGTGGAGAAACAGTACCCGGGGCTGATGCGCCCCATTCTCTTTTCCGAGCGTAAGTATAATATGGATATGACTCGCAATTCCTTCTTGTTGGAGGTGGGCACGGACGGCAACACTTTGGACGAAGCCTGTTACTCCGCTCGGCTGTTTGCCACCGCCTTGGCTCGGGTCATCCAGGATTATGAAAAATAAGGAGCCGTTATGAAGAAACACCCAACCCCCATTTTGCTTCTGCTGTGCACAATACTGTTGATCGGCGGCACGGCAGTGGCCTATTGCAACACACGCAGCTTCGGTTTTGAGCCGGACGCCAAGTGGATCACCTATAATGACGGGGGCTTTACCGTGTATGACTTTCGGGTAGAATACCGGCAGTTGGCAGAAGGCTGGCAAAGTTTTTCAAATTTTTTTCCAAAGAAAAGTCAAACCTGTTTTTATGATAAAATGGAATTCTGATTGGTGCGCACGGCGAATACCGTGCGCTTTTCTCTGCTGAATATAATGTATATAAATAATAAAGGATTTGGAGAAACGCTCGGCAGAGTGTGAAAGAACTTGAAAAAACTTGAAAAAAAGTGTTGACTTTTGCCTTGCACTTTGGTATTATAGCTAAGCGCTCGAGAGAAGAGCGGCCGGCTGAAAGGTCGGTTAAGGACCTTGAAAATTAAACAACGACGAGAAAGTAAGGAACCCGATAAGAT